>Ga0207426_1000886_pt1 | contig 30736 bp, 27 predicted proteins | sample AraplaMF_Cvi_mMS_FD_184265 | JGI IMG/M metagenome (GOLD analysis project Ga0207426, IMG submission 184265) | Arabidopsis root microbial communities from the University of North Carolina, USA - plate scrape MF_Cvi_mMS (SPAdes) (version 2) | ecosystem: Host-associated > Plants > Roots > Endosphere... | reverse complement strand
CTTGTAGGGCAGGTAGTTGTGGAACAGGCGGTTCATGATCGCCGTGCCCTTGGTATCGGTCATCAGCTCGCCCTGGTAGCCGATCAGCCCGCGGGTCGGCGCGTAGAACACCAGACGCAGGCGGTTGCCGCCGGACGGCTTCATCTCGATCAGCTCGGACTTGCGCTCGCTCATCTTCTGCACGACGACGCCGGAATGCTCCTCGTCGACGTCGACCACGACCTCCTCGATCGGCTCCAGGGTCTGGCCGGTGGCTTCGTCCTTCTGGAACACGACGCGCGGACGCGACACGGAGAGCTCGAAGCCTTCACGGCGCATGGTCTCGATCAGGATCGCGAGCTGCAATTCGCCGCGGCCGGACACTTCCATCGCGTCCTTGTCGGCGGACTCGACGACGCGCAGCGCGACGTTGCCTTCGGCCTCGCGCAGCAGGCGGTCGCGGATCAGGCGACTGGTGACCTTGTCGCCCTCGGTGCCGGCGAGCGGCGAGTTGTTGACGATGAATGTCATCGACACGGTCGGCGGATCGATCGGCTGCGCCTGCAACGGTTCCTCGACCGCGGGATCGCAGAAGGTGTCGGCGACGGTGCCCTTGGTGAGGCCCGCGATGGCGACGATGTCGCCGGCCTCGGCGAACTCGACCGGCTGGCGCTCGAGGCCGCGGAACGCGAGGATCTTGGTGATGCGGCCGCTCTCGATCAGCTTGCCTTCACGCGACAGAACCTTGACGGCCTGGTTCGGCTTCACAGAACCCGACGCGATGCGGCCGGTGATGATGCGGCCGAGATAGGGATTGGCCTCGATGATGGTGCCGAGCAGCCGGAACGGGCCTTCCTGGACCACGGGGGGCGCCACATGCTTGAGCACGAGCTCGAACAGCGGCTTCATGCCGACATCATGGGAGGCGTCGGGCGAGTTCGCCATCCAGCCGTTCTTGCCCGAGCCGTAGAGAATCGGGAAGTCGAGCTGCTCGTCGGTGGCGTCGAGCGCTGCGAACAGGTCGAACACCTCGTTGACGACTTCGGAGATGCGGGCGTCAGGACGATCGACCTTGTTGATGGCGACGATCGGCTTCAGGCCGAGCTTGAGCGCCTTGCTGACCACGAATTTGGTCTGCGGCATCGGGCCTTCAGCGGCGTCGACCAGCACGATCACGCCGTCGACCATCGACAGGATGCGCTCGACCTCGCCGCCGAAATCGGCGTGGCCGGGGGTGTCGACGATGTTGATCTGGGTGTCTTCCCAATGCACCGAGGTGCACTTGGCCAGAATGGTGATGCCGCGCTCACGCTCCAGATCGTTGGAGTCCATGGCGCGCTCGGCGACCTTCTGGTTCTCGCGATAGGTGCCGGATTGCTGCAGCAGCTTGTCGACCAGGGTGGTTTTGCCGTGGTCGACGTGGGCGATGATGGCGATGTTGCGAAGGTTCATGAGTGAGCTTCTTTGCGGTCGGACAATGGGTTAAGCGCGATCTCGCCGGTCAGACCGGGACCTCTTCTCGAAACAACGCTGGAAGACTGGAAACGGGGCGCTTTCCGCCCAAAAAGGAAGCCCGGCCATATCGACCGGGCAGCCCATGCGTTGCGGCGCAATATATGCAAAAACCGCCAAAAAACAATGTGTTCTTTGGCCCTTGGTTGACTGAATTTTGTCCGGGAATTCCCGGGGCTTAGGGCCCGGTTCCGGGATGGGCGGGGGCCTTCCGCCCCTTGATGGCCGCCCAGATCAGGACGGCGCCCCCAATACCCACCACCAGTCCCAGGAAGACCAGCGGGGCGATGTCGGAATCGATCTTGCCCCCGTCGATCACCGAGGCCCCGCCGAACAGCAGGGCGCAGAGGCCCGGCAGCAGCATGACGATCCCCCCGAGCACCATGAGCGCGGTCAGGCAGCCGCTGCGGGCCTCGCTGGGGGACGGCACGGGTGGCAGAATCGGCGGTGGCGTATCGCTCATAGTCGTGCCTCCTCGCTTTGCCTTGCCTCGCGATAGGTTTGCCCTTGGAGCTCGGCGCGAATGCCGTCGATCTTGCCGTTGCGGTAAAACAGATTGTAGGTGTCGAACGGGATGATCGCGCCCTGCTCGGTCACGAAATGGATGCAGCTGCGCTTGACGTTGCCGACGCAGAAATTGAAGCGGTCGAGAAACTGCACGATGGTGACGCGGAAGACGTTCTCGTAGGAGAGCCCTTCCGGCACCTGAAAGCTCGGCAGGCAGCACAAGAGCTCGCAGACCCGCTCGCTCGTGTTCAAAGGGCCCGACGACAGCGAGAACAGGTCGACGAATTTCTCCCGCAGCATCGGATACTTTTCCGGGCTGATGGTGTTGGGCATCACCGCAACGAGCTGCTCCTGCGGGATCAGCGAGGTCAACGGCAGCACCTTCTCGCCGTTGCGCAGACCGTAGCCGATCGAGATGCTTTCGGGGTTGCAGGGCAACGGGATCATGTCCTTGTCGCCGAACACGCCGGTCTCGACGACGCGGTTGCGGATCTCCGACAGCATGATGCGGTCGGTGGTCTTGTCGAAATTCTCGTTGCGGCCGGCATCCTGCACCGGCTGCAGCGTGACGCCGCGCACGCACTTCCAGGTCAGGGCGTGGCGGACGATGTCGCCGATTTCGGTATCGTTGACGCCGCGCTTGATGGTGGCGACCAGTGTGGTCGACACGCCGTAATGCTCGAGATTTTCCAGCGCCTGCTGGCGGATCTTGCGCAAATCCGCGCCGCGCAGATTGACCAGCGCATCGCGCTGAAGCGAATCGAACTGGAGATAGACCTCCAGTCCGCGCCTGTTCTCGGCGAGCCGTGCCACGAAATCCTTTTCGCGGGCGATGCGCAGGCCGTTGGTGTTGATCATGACGTGGCGGATCGGACGGGCACGCACGGCGTCCAGGATTTCGAAGAAATCCGGATGCAGCGTCGGCTCGCCGCCGGAAAGCTGCACCAGGTCGGGCTCGCCCTCGCTGGCGACCAGCGCGTCGAGCATCTTCTCGACCGTCGCGAGGGGCGTGAATTTCGTCCGCGCCGGCGCGGAATCGGCAAAGCAGACCGGGCAGGTGAGGTTGCAGTGCTCGGTGATCTCGATCAGCGCCAGGCAGGAATGCTGCTCATGGTCGGGGCAAAGGCCGCAATCATAGGGGCAGCCGAATTCGGTGCGGTGCTGGAATTGCAGCGGCCGGTCGCCGGGCTTGATGAAATCCTTGCACAGGCGCCAATAAGCGGCATCCGTCGACACCAGCGTCGACTGAACGCCATGCTCCCTACAGCGCTTCTCGTACCAGACCTCGTTGTCGAGGATCTGGATCTTGGTGGGCACCAGCTTCAGGCAGGTTTCGCAGAGGGATTGAGTCTGGCCCCAGAAGATGTAGGGACGCGACTTACGCAACGGCGCGTTCATGCACAGGTCTCGCTTTGGGCGCCGTCGCCAGCATGATTGCGGCGTAGAGCAGGATGGACAGCGACAGCAGGTGAAACAGCGTGAAGGGGCCGATCAGCGCGCCATAGGGCTTGAGGAATTCCCACAGGAAGCGCTGCGACCCATAATAGAGGAGAACCAGGTAGAAACCATTGGTGATCGCGAACGGATTCCGGTTCAAGGCCGCCAGCACATAGGCGAGCGCGAACAAGGCCATCGCCGTGCTTTCGTAGAGCTGCACCGGATGGCGCAGAACGCCGTCGCCGAAATCATGGCCGAAAGGCAGCGTCGTCGGTGTGCCATAGGTGAAATCGTCGAGGCCTGCGAAATAGCAGCCGAGCCGCCCGATCGCGATGCCGAGAGCGAGCGGCAGCGCAAAGCGCGCGCCGGTTCGCACCGTGATCCCGGCGGACCATTTGTAGAGCTCGATCGCCACGATGCCGCCGGCAAGCGCACCTTCGACCGAGCGCGCGATGCCGCTCTGGCCAGACAGCCAGAGATTGGCGGACCCGAACAGATAGGCGCCAAGGCCGGCGCCGAACACCAGCGCGGCGACATAGGGCAGCTCGAAGGATTGCGCCGGAAACTGCAGGCCCCGTCGCGACAGCCAATAGACGGCGCCAGCCGCCGCCAGCCACGCCGCGATGTCGAAGACAGTGTGAAGGAAGGCCCCGCTCATGCGGGGCGAGTATAGCATGGCCCCGCTCAAAAAAGCGCGCTGCGCATTGATGTGCCCTCTCCCCTTGCGGGAGAGGGCAGCGACGCTGGCAGACACAGGCTCGTTGGGGTGAGGGGTATCTTTCGGCACGCGATCTCGCGCATTGAATTCGCGGAGAGAGACCCCTCATCCGGCGCTCCGCGCCACCTTCTCCCACAAGGGGAGAAGGAAGACGACCTCGCCTCTACCCCGCCTGCCGCTCCTCGGTCGGATACACGCCGCGCAGCACTTCCTCGAAGTGCATCTTCACGGCCTCATTGCACAGGCAGGCGCGCAGTCGCAGGCCCTCCCGGTTGCGGACCAGGATCGAGCCGCGCCGCGTATCGAGCACGCCTTCGGCCCTGAACGACTGCAGCACGCGGCTGGCATAGCTGCGCCCGACCCCGAGCAGCGTCGCGAGCTGCTCATGCGTCAGCGGCACGCTGCTCTCGTCGCCGGTCCGCTCCATCGCGGCCAGGATCCATTTCGCCGTGCGCTGCTCGATCGAGTGGATGGCGTTGCAGGCGGTGGACTGGAAGATCTGCGCCAGCAGGCAGTCGGCGTAGCGGGCAAAGATGTTGCGCAGCGACGCCGAGCGCAGCTTGGCTGCTTCGAGCTTGGCGACATGAATACGCGCAAAGGGACCGCCGAACTTGACGCAGATGCGGGTGTAGGCGGGCAGGAATCCTTCGCTGACGATGCCGCCGACTGCGCCCTCGCGGCCGACCAGGATGGTCTCGACGTCGCGACCGTCCTCATTGGGCACCAGGAAGGTCGCCAGTGACGGTCCGCAGGGGAAGTGGACGACCTGGACGTCGTCGCCGGGATTGTAGAGCAGATGGCTCGCCGCGACGTCCTCGACGGTGACGTGGGGCGCGAGCAGGGCGTAGTCCGCCGGACTCAAGCGCCGCAACAGATTGTTGGCCGGCCGGCTTTCGACTTCGGTGGTCTTGTCGATCCGCGCATCCATCGTAACCCCCTGTCCTCCTCTCCACATTAGCGAGTTCCTCCCACTTCCTGTGTGCACAAGTGGACAGACGGAAGAACTGCGATGTGGTGGGTTTCGTTCCGGGAACCCTCCGATGCGCTGGGCGCAGGCATCGTGTCGCGGCAGTCCTGATCCGAAAACCCCACACAAGATGCGATCATGGCACCTGCATTTTCCAACGGCTCAGGCCGCCCCGCCGATGTCCTGATCGTCGAGGACGACCCGATCATCGCGATCGATTTCGAGGATCGTCTCATCGGATTCGGCGTGGCGAGCGTGCGGACTGTCGGCTCGGTGACGCAGGCATTGGACGCGATCGCGAAGCGGGCCCCCGACTTTGCGCTGCTCGATGTCTCGCTGATCCGCGAGAAGAGCTTTGCAGTCGCCGAGCGGCTGGCCACGCTCGGGATTCCGTTCGTCTTCGTCACCGGCTACGGTGCCGACGCGCGGATTCCGCCCGAGTTCGCCGGCCAGCCCCGTCTGCAGAAGCCGTGCTCGAGTGACGCGCTGGAGGCGGCGCTCCAGGTGCGAGCCGCCGGCTAGCGATCAGGCCTGCTTTGGATCGAGCGTGGTGGACCACAGCGCGACGTCGGCGCGGTCGCGCAAGGTCACTGTCATCCGGCCGGACGCGCCGTCGATCTTGACGTGACCGAAGAACTGCATGCCGGCGGAGGGCGGCAGGTTCTGGCTGTCCTTGCCCGGCGCCTTGACGAAGCGGACCTCGGGCCCGAACGTGTTGTCGAGCGCGTTCGGTCCGAACGTGCCGGCGTGCAGCGGGCCCGAGACGAACTCCCAGAACGGCTCGAACTCCTGGAATTGCGCCTTGTTCGGATCGTAGTAATGCGCGGCTGCGTAATGCACGTCCGCCGTCAGCCACACCGTGTTGCTGACCGGCGCCATCTTGATGAAGCGGAGGATGTCGGCGATCTCGAACTCGCGGCCACGCACCGGGCCATCGCCCTGCGCAACGGCCTCCGAGCCGCCCTGCGGCGTGTCCGCGACGACGAGGCTGATCGGCATGTCCGACGCGATCACCTTCCATGTCGCGCGCGAATTCAAGAGGCCGCGCTTGAGCCAGGCGATCTGGTCCGGGCCGAGGAAGTAGCTCGCCGGACCGTAGGCGGTTTCGAGATTGGCGCCGTTGGGACCGCGATAGCTGCGCTCGTCGAGCACGAACACGTCGAGATGCGGACCGTAGGAGATCTGGCGATAGACGCGGCCGGGCTCGTTGATGCTCTCGCGCATCGGGTACATCTCGTGGAAGGCGCGGCCCGCGCGGGCCGCGAGCAGCTCGATGTCGCGCACCTTGTAGGCCGCCGGCAGCTCCTTCGACAATGACCAGTTGTTGGTCACCTCGTGGTCGTCCCACTGCACGAAGATCGGCACCTCGGCATTGAAGGCACGGAGATTGTCGTCGGTGAGATTGTATTTGTGCGCGGCGCGATACTCGTCGAGCGTCTCGGCGACCTTGGCTTTCTCCGGAATGGTGACGTTCTTCCAGATCTTGCCGTCGGGGAGCTTCACCTCGGATGCAATGGGCCCGTCGGCATAGATCGTGTCGCCCGAGTGCAGGAAGAAATCCGGACGGTGCTTGCGCATCGCGGAGAAGGTGAACATGCCGCCGTCATCGGGATTGATGCCCCAGCCCTGGCCCGCGACGTCGCCGCCCCAGACGAAGCTGACGTCGCGGCGGTCGGCGGGCGCGGTGCGGAAGCGGCCAACCACAGCCTCGCCCTCGATCGCGCTGTGGGAGAGGTCGCGGAAGCGGACGCGGTAGAAGATGTCCTGGCTGGCAGGCAGGTTCTCGATCAGTATTTTCGCGGTGAAGTCGCTCTCGGGGAGCGCCGCGATCGGCGGCAGCGCGCGGGCATCCCTGAAGGATTCCGTCGTCGCCACGTCGACCAGCATCTGCGCCGGACGGTCGGCACGCGCCCAGACCACGCCGCCGTCGACGGTGACGTCGCCCGACTGCACGCCATGCGTGACCGCCGGCCGGTCGGCCGCGCGCGACAGATAAGGCATCGCGATAGCGCCGAGCGCGCCGGCCCCGGTGGTGAGGAAGCGGCGGCGGGAGAATTTGATCTTCATGGCTGGCTCGCTGGCTGGCGCACTTGCGTTGTCATTCCGGAGCGCGCGAAGCGCGAATCCGGAATCTCGAGATTCCGGGTCTGGTCCTTCGGACCATCCCGGAATGACGGCGGAAGCTATATTGAGACAATGTGACGCAGCAATTACGCGCGCAAGCCTCTACGCGTTGCCGGCGGCCCGGAACTGCGCGCCCGTGCGCTGCAGGTTCTGCTGCAGGCTGAACAGCACCGTCTTGCGGTCGGCGACGGCGGCGTGGAACTGGTCGAGCGCGATGTTGAAGGCGGTGAGCGCGGCTTCCTCGATTGCGCCGTGGTCGAAGCACCGCAGCGTATCGCGCAGGATGTCGTCGGCCTCGGTCTGCATCTGGTCGAGCTCTTCCGTCGTCTCGCTCTTGCGCGCCGCCGCGATCATGTCGAGCAGGCGCTCGCGCTGATGGTTGCTGCTGTCGCGCTCGTCCTTCTTCAGATAGCCGGCGAACCAGGCGCCGAGCGAGCCCATCGCGGAGAGCGCCATCAGGCTCCACCAGATGTAATCGCTGTATTTGTCGAGGAAGGACTTTTCCTCGCCGTCGACGAACGCGGCCGCGCCCGGATGCACGGGGATCACCGCATCCTTGTCGGTATCGGGGGTTTCGATCTTCGCCGCCAGCGGGAATTCGGTCACGAGCTGCTGCCGCACCGCGAACAGCTGGCGCGTGAACGCCGCGATGGTGGTTTCGGACACGGCTTTGCGCGCCACGATGTGGTGCGAGAAGCTGATGGTCTTGACCTCGTCGTCGGGACGATCGGGCGAGCCGCCATAGGTGCCGGCGGGAATCTCGGAAGCTTCATAGACCGGATGGTTCTGCGCGATCGCATCCGCGGAATCGATGGCGAGGAAGGTCGGCGCGCCGAAATCCTTGGTGGAGGCGGCGATCGCGTCCGCCGTGATCTTGCTGTTGACAGGACCGGCGGCGAGATAGGCGTCGGCCTTCTGGGACTTGATCGCCTCGGCAGCCTCGTTGGCCGGAAACTGGATGATGTCGACCTTGGCCGGATCGACGCCGTATTGCTGCAGGATCACCTTGAGCAGGTTGACGTTGGCCTGGGTGCGGCCGACCACGCCAACCTTATGGCCGGCGAGCTGCGCGATCTTGGTGATCTTGGGGCCCTTCTTCTTGCCCTTGCCCTGGACCGACCACAGCACCACGACGTTCTTGCGCAGGGTGGCGACCGCTTGTGCGTTCTTCGGCACGTCGACGTCGCCGCGCACGATGGCGAGATCGACCTTGCCCTCGGCGAGCGCCTCGGCGCTGGCGGTGGCGCCGTCGGTCTGGATCGGGCGCAGCCGCACCTGGCTCTTGTTCTGGGAGAAGGCCTGCGTCAGCGCCTGCACGACCTTGACGTCGTCGCTGTTGGCGGGGCCGACCGCGATCTTCAGCGTCACGGGACGCATCGCGAAGTAATAGCCGCCGGCGAGCGCGCCGATGATGGCGAGCACCAGCGCCAGAGACACGAGCGCCGTCTTCCGCGCCGCGGATCGCGGCGAAGGCGGAGAGGGCGCTTCGGCCAGGTCCAGACCCCCGGTCATCGATCTCCCAAACAGGCGTTTCAGGCTCAGCTTCATCTCGGCCGGCAATTTAGGCCCACAATTGTAGCAAATTTCCTGTCCGCCGGGGTTACATCTCCGTCATGGTTAGCGGATCGGCGAGAAACCCCGTGAACCGGGACCGTAAGCACTGTGTTAGGGTAAAAGTTCCCCTGAAGCACGGAGACGATCATGGCAGAACGGCTGGCGGCGGACGCACGCAAGCAGGCCCTGGGTGGTATCCCGGGCTGGACCGAAGTCGGGGGTCGCGACGCGATCGCAAAGACCTTTGTCTTCAAGGATTTCAACGAGGCCTTCGGATTCATGACCCGCGCGGCGCTGGTCGCCGAGAAAATGGACCATCACCCCGAATGGCGTAACGTCTACAAGACCGTGGAGGTGGTGCTGTCGACCCATGATGCCGGCGGCGTCACGGCGCTCGACATCGATCTCGCCAAGGCGATGAATGCCATCGCCAAGACCCTGAGCTGAGACGGCTTAGCTGACACCAGGCTGACATCTTGCAGCGACGGGTCGCATCCCCATCTTGTGATCGAGAGGGCATGCGGCGATCCGCCGCCCCTCGATGAACGGGGAGTTGGAGCATGGCTGCCGAGCACAGCGTCGGCTTCGAGCCGGCCGATCGGCTCGCGGAAGATCGTGAAAGCGTGCGCCGCCGCTTCTGGCGCAAGCTGAAGCGCGTCGCCGCACAGCTGCCCTTCGCCGAGGATCTTCTTGCGGCTTACTACTGCGCGTTCGACCTGCAGACGCCGCGTCATGTCCAGGCATCGCTGCTGGGCGCGATCGCCTATTTCATCCTGCCGCTCGACTTCGTCCCCGACGTGATGCCGATCCTCGGCTTCACCGATGACGCCGCCGTGCTGGCCACAGCCATCCGCATGGTCGCCACTCACATCACGCCCGAACACCGCGAAGCTGCCCGCGCCGCGCTGAAGCGGGGTGTGGGGGACGCGGAGGTGGATGCGGAAGCGGCTTAGCCGACGCGGCCTCAGCCACGGCCGGTCGAGCCGGGCGATGACAGCTCGCGCGTGGACGGTGCTTGCCCCAAACCAGTCATTGCGAGCGAAGCGAAGCAATCCAGAGAAGTTTCCGCAGAGGCAGTCTGGATTGCTTCGTCGCTCCAGTGCAAAATTGCTTTGCAATTTTGTCACGAGCTCCTCGCAATGACGGCCGCTACTTTCTCTCCGCTCCAGCCCGCGCCTTCTCCGCGTCCCAGGCCTGGAACTGCTTGAACAGCGCCTCCCTGTCCGTATCGGACACGCTTGCCGCGTTCGGGCTCTGCTTCAGGAACGCCTCGAAGCGCTGCCGCGTCACCGGTTCGACGCCGTGCTTGTCGAGCCATTGCTGCGCCACCGGCAATCTGTTCCAGCCGGACAGCGGCGCCGCGAGCGAGACTTCCTTCCATTTGGGATGGAAGGGCGGATTCTGCAGTGCCGGGAATTTCGTGAAGAACGCGTCCACGAACAGCGCGAGCTTGCGATAACGCTCGGTGTTGGGCGCCCAATTATAGGCCGCGAGCACCGCGGGCACCGCGATCGTGTCCACGCTCTCGCCCTCCTTGATCAGGTTCGGATAGTCCTTGGCCGTCAGCGTCGCCGGCAGATAGTCGCTCTGCAGCGGCTTGGCGTAGTCCACCTTGGCGAGATGGAAGCGGCCGTCATTGCCGAAGGTCGAGACCGATTTGTACGGCTTGCCGCCGACCACGATGACGGCGTCGATCTCGCCGGCCTTCAGCTTCTCCATCGCAATCCGCTGCTCGACATAGACGAACTTCGCCTTGATCCCGAGCCGCTCGAACACGGTGAGCGCGGTGACGAAGGTGCCGCCGTTGGGCAGGTCCACGCTGACGGTCTTGCCTTCGAGGTCCTTGAGCGTCGCCACCGATTTCGGCGCGATCACCTGCATCTCCTCGTTGTAGAGTTTCGTCACATAGGTGAACTGCCGCTTGATGTCCTTGGCAAAGCCCTTGCGCTCGAGATAGTCGAGCGTGTCGGCGCGCACGATGCCGAGATCGACGCCCTGCAGGAACAGGATGTCGGCGACGCTCTGTACCGAGCCGCGGCCGACGATCGGCAGCACGCGGATCTTGTTGCCGTCGTCGAGCACCGAGGCGAGGTCGGCGCCGAACTGCACATAGGTGCCGCCGATCGTGCCCGTGATCAGCGTGACGGTGTTGGCGTTCAGCGACTGCTTGGTCGAGGTCGAGCCGAACTGGAAGATGGCCTTCAGGCTGTCCGAGACCTTGGCCGGATCGTATTCGGTCTGCTCGGCGCGGGCGGCGACGGCACAGATCGTCATGATGGCGGCAAGCGCCACTTTCAAAGCGTTACGCATGATGTCCTCTGACGTGGTCTAGTTCGAGAGCCGGGCGAGGCGCTGGCGCGCCTCCGCCGATCCAAGCGTGGCGGCGCGCTGGTACCAGTCGCGGGCGGCTGCCGCATCGGCATTCACGCTTCGCGCATCGCTGGTGCCGAGCACGGCCGGATCATAGGTCTGCGCCAGCAGCAGCGCGGCCGTTGCGTCTTTCGCGTTGGCCGCGCGTTCGAGCAGCAGGCGCGCGGCGGCGATATCGCCGACGCTGATCAGGCTTCGGGCGCGCGTCATCAGCCCTGCCAGCGTGTCGGCGTCGAGCGTCCTGGCAGGCTCGGACGGTGCCGGCTGCGCCGCGACGGGCGCGGGCGCCGGTGCTTGGACCTGTACTTGAACCGGGCTTTGGGTTTGGCTTTGGGCTTGCAGCGCGGTCTGGTAGGCGGTCGCAATCGCCTCGCGGCTTGGTGTCGAGGGCGCCGGAAGCTCCTGCTTGTCGGCGCTCGCCAGCGTCGTGTTGGTCACGCGGGCCGGATCCTTCAGCGGGGTCTGACGTGCAGCGGGTGCATTCACGACCGCCGCGGCCTGTACGGAAGCTGCATCCGCCGGATTGCCGCCGATGCTGGCGACGAGGCCGCGCAGATCGGATTGAAACAGCACGGCCGCAATCGCCGCGGCGGAAATCGCAAGCCCGGCAGCGGCAACGCGATACGCGATACGGGTTCTGGAACGCAACGCCAGCGGCGCAAATTCGACCGGGTCGGGTGCTCCGAGCGGGTCGGAGAGAAATAATGGAATTGGATCGTCCTGCGGAAGATCGGCGCGCCTGGCGCGCGCACGGATGTAGTCCGCGGTGGACGAGTGTGATGCAGATCGATCGGAGTCGAGCGCGCGCGACTCCTTCGACGGACGGTAAGCCGTCGTCTCCATGGTGTGATGCTCCCCATTACTGACGCAACGCAGGGGCAGTCCCGGCTTCAGTCTTCTTGTTTTTGTCCAGAAGCGCCCCGCAAACTGGAACCGGTAAATCGCCGTCCGATTCAGCCCAAAAAACGACGGCCGTTTGCGCGAATCTGGAGATATTTGGGTTTGATTACGGCGAGGCGGCGGAATGCACCGCAATTTTGGCCGCAATGGTTGAGGGGATTTTACCAAGCGCGCGGGGCGCGACGTCGCGCGAGAAGCGGAGGCATCGCGCCGCCCGCCACAAATTCCGCCGTCATGCCCCGGCTTGACCGGGGGCATCCAGTTACGCCGCGGCGTCTCGGCTAAATCGCTGATGTCTCTGGAATACTGGGTCGCCCGGTCCTAGCGCGCAATTGCGCACTGGCCGGGCGACGACAGCGAGCGTATGGCAATCGGGTTCGTCGCATCCTCACGGATGCAGGATCACCTTGCCCATGGCCTGGCGCCCTGCCAGCACCTTCAGTGCATCCGCGGTCTGCGCCAGCGGGAAGGTGCGGTCGACATGCGATGAAATCTTTCCTTCCGCCGTCCACTTCACGAGCTTCTCGAGATTGGCGCGGTTCTTGGCCGGGTTGAGCCTGGTCCAAGCGCCCCAGAACACGCCGCGGATGTCGCAGCCTTTCAGCAGCGCGAGGTTCAGCGGCATCTTCGGGATGTCGCCGGCGGCAAAGCCGATCACGAGGAAGCGGCCTTCCCAGGCGATCGAGCGCAGCGCCTGCTCGGCATAGGCACCGCCCACCGGATCGAAGATGATGTCGACGCCCTTGCCGCCCGTCAGCTTGCGCAGGCCTTCCTTCAGGTCTTCCTTGCCGTAGTTCAGCGTCAGCTCGGCGCCATGCTTCTTCGCGAATTCGAGCTTCTCGTCCGACGAAGCGCAGGCGATCACCTTCAGGCCCATCAGCTTGCCGAGCTCGCAGGCGGCAAGGCCGGTGCCGCCGGCAGCGCCCAGCACCGCGAGCGTCTCGCCCGGCTTCGGGCTGGCGCGATCCTCCAGCGCATGCAGCGCGGTGCCGTAGATGATGATGATGCCGGCCGCGCGGTCATAGTCGAGATTGTCGGGGATCTTGACGATCGAGGCCGCCGGCAGCGCGATCTTCTCGCGCGCGCCGTTGTGGCCGCATGAGGCGACGACGCGGTCGCCGACTTTCAGGTCGGTCACGCCGGGTCCGATGCTCTCGATCACGCCGGCGACTTCCGCGGCGGGCGAGAACGGGAACGGCGGCTTGATCTGGTACTTGCCCTGGATCATCAGGATGTCGAAGAAGTTCAGCGCCGCCGCCTTGATCGCGATCACGGCCTCGCCGGGCCCCGCCACCGGATCCGGCACCTCAGTCAGAACGAGATCGTCGGGCTGGCAATATTGCGAGCAGAGGATGGCTTTCATGGCGGCACCTTGGAGCGTCTCGAGTGGAATTATAGTTGGGTCGTTTCTGCCGGATTTAGCCACGGGCGACAATCCGGATTCTTTGTCCGGGACAGCACATGGGCCTATCCTTCCGTCATTGCGAGCGCAGCGAAGCAATCCAGAATCCGTCCTGCGGAAATAGTCTGGATTGCTTCGCTGCGCTCGCAATGACGACGCAAGACGAAAGAGAGGATTCAAACGATGTTTGAAACGGGTCTGCTCAGGGACAAGCGCATCCTCGTGACCGGCGGCGGCTCGGGTCTCGGTGCTGCGATGGGGCGGCGCTTCCTCGCGCTCGGCGCCGAGCTCGTGATCTGCGGCCGCAGGCGTGACCGGCTCGAGGCCACTGCGAACGAGATGCGCGAACAGACCGGCGGCAAGGTCACCGCCATCGCCTGTGATATCCGCGACGGTGCGGCCGTGGACGGCATGATGGACGCGATCTGGCGCGAGGCGCCGCTCGACATTCTCGTCAACAATGCTGCCGCGACCTTCATCGCGCAGAGCGAGCATCTCTCCTTCCGCGCGGCCGACGCGATCCTCGCGCCGACATTGCACGGCGCAATGTATTGCACGCTCGCCGCCGGCAAGCGCTGGATCGAGGGCAAGCACCAAGGCGTCGTGCTCTCGATCCTCTCGACCTCCACCATCACCGGCCGCGCTTTCACTGTGCCGTCGGCGATGGCGAAATCGGCGGTGCTGGCGATGACCAAAAGTCTTGCCGTCGAATGGGGTCCGAAGGGCATCCGCAGCGTCGCGATCGCGCCGGGTCCGTTCCCGACATCGGGCGCATCGGGCCAGCTCCGCCCCGAAGGCCGCGACGAGGGCTGGACCGCGCGCAACCCGCTCGGCCGTACCGGCGAGCATGGCGAGCTCGCCGACCTCGCCAGCTTCCTGGTCTCCGACCGTGCCGGCTACATCAATGGCGAGATGGTGGTGATCGACGGTGGCGCGCATTTGCGCAGTTCCGGCGCCGAAGACCTGCTCGGCTGGACCGAGGCGCAATGGGCCGCCCAGCGCGCCGCGCGATCCAAAGGCTGACCCGCTAACTGCCTTCCCAAATTGGACTTTCCCGGCTATCCCTGCAGCGGGGACAAAGCGCGGCCGGGCCATCTTCCAGTCACAATATTGAGGGAACCACTCCACCATGTGGCGGGTGCTATCTTTGGCTTTGACGATGGGCGTGGCGGCGTGGGGAATCACTGATTCCGCGCGGGCTCAAACGGCGCAACCAGCGCCCAAAGCTGCACCGAAAGCGGCCGCGCCAGCAGCCAACACGGCGGCCAAGACCGCTGCAAAGCCCGAGAGCAAGCCGGCGGGCCCGGCCGCCGCGGTTGCGGGTGGTGCGGAGCCCACGCTGATCGGCCAGTTCGGCACCTGGGGCGCCTATTCGGCGACGCCGAACGGCAAGAAGGTCTGCTTCGCGCTGGCCAAGCCCTCGTCCTCGAAGACCAATCCGCCGAATCGGCCGCGCGATCCCGCCTACGCGTTCGTCTCGACCCGGCCGGCGGAGAAGGTGAACAACGAAGTCTCGGTCATGATCGGCTACGCGCTGAAGCCGGGCTCGGAATCCTCGGTCGAGGTCGGCGGCGCCGCTTTTGCGATGTACACGCAGGGCGACGGCCTCTGGATCAAGAACGCGGCCGAGGAGGAGCGGATGGTCGAGGCCATGCGCAAATCCGCCGATCTCGTGGTCAAGGGCGTCTCGGCCAAGGGCACGGAGACGACCGACACGTTTTCGCTGAAGGGCCTCGCCCAGGCGCTCGACAAGATCGCCCAGGATTGTAGGCGGTAACGCCTAGTCGTTAAGGCTGAGGGCGATAAGGTCGCAATCGGCGGTTCCGGTTGCTATATAGGGGCGGTTCCAGATTTTCTTCCGTCATTCCGGGATGGTCCGAAGGACCAGACCCGGAATCTCGAGGTTCCAGGTTCGGCTCAAAGCCGCTCCGGAACGACCAACTCATCAGGTCCATTCAATGCAACCGACGACCGAGCCGCACAACGCAACATTGGTGGAGAAGACTCCGCTCGAAGTCTATGTGCCGCCGGCAAAACCGTCGCTGATCGGCCTGTCGCGCAGCGAGCTGGCCGATCGCCTCGGCGAGATCGGCGTCGCGCCCGCGCAGCGCAAGATGCGCGTGCAGCAGCTCTGGCACTGGCTCTATTTCCGCGGCGCCCAGAGCTTCGACGACATGACTTCGGTCTCGAAGGGCATCCGCGCCGATCTCGCGCAGCACTTCACGGTCGACCGGCCCGAAGTCGTGGCCGAGCAGATCTCCAACGACGGCACCCGCAAATGGCTGCTGCGGCTACCGAGTGGCGACAATGTCGAGAAGGCGCATGAAGTCGAGTGCGTCTACATCCCCGAGACCGACCGCGGCACGCTCTGCGTCTCCTCGCAGGTCGGCTGCACGCTGAACTGCTCGTTCTGCCACACCGGCACGCAGCGCCTGGTGCGCAACCTCACCGCCGGCGAGATCGTCGGCCAGATCATGGTCGCACGCGACCGCCTGAACGATTGGGCCGATCGCGAGGACGGCACGCGCCGCGTCACCAACATCGTGATGATGGGCATGGGCGAGCCGCTCTATAATTTCGATGCGGTGCGCGACGCGCTGCTGATCGTCGGCGATAACGAAGGCATCGGCATCTCCCGCCGCCGCATCACGCTGTCGACCTCGGGCGTGGTGCCGAACATCGTGCGCGCCGGCGAGGAGATCGGCGTCATGCTCGCGATCTCGCTGCATGCGGTGCGCGACGAGTTGCGCAACGAGCTGGTGCCGCTCAACCGCAAATATCCGATCAAGGAGCTCTTGCAGGCCTGCCGCGACTATCCCGGCGCCTCCAACGCGCGCCGCATCACCTTCGAATATGTGATGCTCAAGGGCGTCAACGATTCGCTCGACGACGCCAAGCTGCTGGTGAAGATGCTCAAGGGCATTCACGCCAAGATCAACCTGATCCCGTTCAACCCCTGGCCCGGCACCGCCTATGAGTGCTCGGACTGGGACCAGATCGAGAAATTCTCCGAATACATCTTCAACGCCGGCTATTCCTCGCCGGTGCGCACCCCGCGCGGCCGCGACATCCTCGCCGCCTGCGGCCAGCTCAAGTCGGAGACGGAAAAGCTCAGCGCCCGCGAACGCCAGGCGCTGCGCGCCATGGCGATGACGGATTAGCTGTTATGCCGGTGCTCTCGCCTCCTCGTCATTGCGAGCGAAGCGAAGCAATCCAGAATCTTTCCGCGGCGGCAGCCTGGATTGCTTCGTCGCACCAGCGCAAAATTGCTTCGCAATTTTGTCGCGGGCTCCTCGCAATGACGGCTGAGTTGGCTTTCGTACCATGTCCCTGATCGGCCGCCTCGTCGTCATCTTCATCGGCTTCCTCGCCGCCTGCTTCGTCGGCGGCATGATCGTCGTTGTCGCGCTGCTGTTTCCGGAGTTCGCCGACCTCGGTGCCGGTCCCGTCGACCAGGGCGCGATCGACATCCTACTCGGCTTCGGCTTCATCTTCGTCTCGGGTTTCGCGCTGGTGCCGGCGGCGGTGATCGTCGCCATCACGGAAGCGCTCTACATCCGCAGTGCGCTCGCCTATGCCGTCGGCGGCGGCCTCGTCGGGCTTGCCTGCTATCTCGGCCTCGTTCCCTTCCACTCCGACACGCTGCAGTTCGAAGGCATCGTGCGGCGTCACCTGGAGATCATGACCGGTGCGGGCATCGTCGCCGGCGTCGTCTACTGGCTGATCGCCGGCCGCAACGCCGGCGCCTGGCGCAACCCGCCGCCCCCGCGCAAGCCGCCTCCGCCGCTGCCGTCGAATTCAACGCAGGATGCAAGGTGACATAGCGTGCCACATTCTCGGTGTCGTCCCGGCCTTCGCCGGGACGACGTCGTTGAGGCATCGCGCTTTCACCAATTTCGCGCTCGCTCGCCGCGACGGAATCCGGGGTTTCCATCCCCGCCCCACTCCGCTAAACCGCGCGCCATGAACCGTACCGGACTTTTCATCGCCCTGGCGCTGTGGCTCGTGATCGGCGTTCTTTTCGGCCTCTATCCCGAGCTCGATCTCAAGCTGGCGTCGCTGTTCTTCGATCCTGAGACCAAGACCTTTCCGCTCAAATCGGTGGGCTGGGCCGGGTTTGCGCGCGACGCGGCGATGTGGATCGCCTGGGCCTTCGTGCTGCCCTCGCTGGTGGCGCTCGTGGTCAAGCTGTTTCGCCCGGACCGGCCGCTGATGGTGTCGGGGCGCGCGATGGTTTTCCTGCTGACGACGATCATCCTGTCGGCCGGCATCCTCACCAACCTCACGTTCAAGACCTATTGGGGCCGGCCGCGTCCGGTGGTGGTGACGCAGTTCGCCGGCGACCAGCAGTTCGTGCCGTGGTGGGATCCGCGCGGCGGCTGCGCGCGCAACTGCTCGTTCTTCTCCGGCGAGGGCGCGACCGCGTTCTGGACGCTGGCGCCGGCCGCGCTGGCGCCGCCGGCGTGGCGGCCGCTCGCCTACACCGCGGCGGTGATCTTCGGCGCGGTGACGAGCGGGCTGCGTATGGCCTTCGGCGGGCACTTCTTCACCGATGTCTCGATCGCCGGCCTCGTCACCTTCGTCGTGATCTGGCTGGCCTACGCACTGATCTACCGCTGGCCGCGGACGCGGTTCTCGGACGAGGCCGTGGACGCCGCGCTGACCCGGCTGGCCGCGCCCGGCTACCGCCTCCGCCAGCGCCTGTTCGGCCGCAAGACCGGCCCCGAACCCTCGATTTGAGCCATTAAATGCGTGCCGACCCCTGCGAAATTTGATATTCGCGCGGTCAAGTCAGTACCTTCATCAGCCCCCTGAGACCGATTGGAAGCCCCATGACCACGATCCTGAAAAGCCTGCCCAAGGGTGAGAAAGTCGGCATCGCTTTTTCGGGCGGTCTCGACACCTCAGCGGCGCTGCTCTGGATGAAGCAGAAGGGCGCGCGCTGCTACGCCTACACCGCCAATCTCGGCCAGCCGGATGAAGCCGACTACAACGAGATCCCGCGCAAGGCGGAAGCGTTCGGCGCCGAGAAGGCCGTGCTGGTCGATTGCCGCACGCAGCTCGTGCACGAAGGCATCGCCGCGATCCAGTCGGGCGCCTTCCATATCTCGACCGGCGGCATCACCTATTTCAACACCACGCCGCTCGGGCGCGCCGTCACCGGCACGATGCTGGTCGCGGCGATGAAGGAGGACGGCGTCAACATCTGGGGCGACGGCTCGACCTTCAAGGGCAACGACATCGAGCGCTTCTACCGCTACGGCCTGCTGACCAATCCGAGCCTGAAAATCTACAAGCCCTGGCTCGACCAGCAGTTCATCGACGAGCTCGGCGGCCGTGCCGAGATGTCGGCGTTCATGACCGCGCAGGGTTTTGCTTACAAGATGAGCGCCGAGAAGGCGTATTCGACCGACAGCAATTTGCTCGGCGCCACGCACGAGGCCAAGGATCTCGAGAGCCTCGACAGCGGCATCAAGATCGTCAACCCGATCATGGGCGTGCCGTTCTGGCGTGACGACTGCACTGTGAAGGCCGAGAAGGTCGTGGTGCGTTTCGAGGAAGGCCAGCCGGTCGCGCTGAACGGACAGACCTTCACTGATCCCGTCGCTTTGTTCCTTGAAGCCAATGCCATCGGCGGCCGCCATGGGCTCGGCATGAGCGACCAGATCGAGAACCGCATCATCGAGGCCAAGAGCCGCGGCATCTACGAGGCGCCGGGCATGGCGCTGCTGCACATCGCCTATGAGCGCCTTGTCACCGGCATTCACAACGAGGACACCATCGAGCAGTACCGCATCAGCGGTATGCGCCTGGGCCGTCTGCTCTATCAGGGCCGCTGGTTCGACTCGCAAGCCCTGATGCTGCGCGAGACCGCGCAGCGCTGGGTCGCGCGCGCCGTCACCGGCGAGGTCACGCTGGAACTGCGCCGCGGCAACGACTATTCGATCCTCAACACCGAAAGCCCCAACCTCACCTATGCGCCCGAGCGGCTCAGCATGGAGAAGGTCGAGGACGCAGCCTTCACGCCGGCCGACCGCATCGGCCAGCTCACCATGCGCAACCTCGACATCGCGGACACGCGGACGAAGCTCGGTCTCTATTCGAAGACCGGCCTGCTGTCGGGCAGCGAAGGCTCGCAGATCTTCAAGCTCGAGAGCGACAAGGGCTGATTGACGTCGTCGTAGCCCGGATGAGCGATAGCGATATCCGGGACTTTCTCGCCAAGCCGATAGATTTCCCGGATGTCGCTTCGCTCATCCGGGCTACGAGCTACGGGCTCACTTGTGTCCCGGACGCGATGCAGCGCGAAGCGGTGCTTCGCAGAGCCGGGACCCATGACCCAAATCCAACTGCATCCATAGTGTGTGGGCCCCGGCTCTGCAGCGCATCACTGCGTGCTGCGCTGCGTCCGGGGCACGAGAGCCCAAAACAAAAATGGCCGGGATCGCTCCCGGCCATTTTGCGTTTGTGTGTCGCCTCAGCGCGGCGGCGCGGTGCCGGCCGGGGGCGGCGGCAGCGAGGCCTGGCCGCCGTTGAGCAGCGGGGTGATGTTGCGGACGGTGACGCGCCGGTTGATCGCGCTCGGTCCCTGCGTCTGCTCCTTCAGGTACTGCTCGCCATAGCCCTGCGAGGTCAGATTCTCCGCGGGCACACCGAACTGCTGGGTCAGCAATTCGGCTGCGGACTGCGCGCGGCGGTCCGACAGCGACAGGTTGTCGACCTCGTTGCCGACCGCGTCGGTGTGTCCCTCGATCAGGAACACCACGCGCGGGTTGGCCTGGATCGCACGATTGAGGCCGTCGGCGATCACTTGCAGCTTCGCCGCCTGATCCGGCGGGATCGTCCACGAACCCGTCTCGAAGGTGATCGTGTTGACGTCGATGCTCGGCATCTGCATGCGAATATTCGGGCTGTAGCGGATTTCGTCGAGCGTGTAGCGCCGATTGATCCGCTGCACCGGCGGTGCCTCCATGGTCTGGTAGATCACGTCCGGCGATGCCTCCTGGGCGTCGACGATGTAGCGATCGTAGGGAATGTTCACGACCGGCGGCGGCGCGTCGACATAGAAGCCGCCGACCGACTGCGGATCGCGGTAGTTGTTGTCGATGATGATGAGCTCGCGCCCGCCGGGGTCCCTGCGGATACGCCGCAGCAACCGGCCGTCAGGACCGACCACGGTGATGATCTCGCTGCCGTCGGGACGGACCACGACGGTGCGGGTATCGCCGCCGACGGTGTCGGTGCGGATGTCGCGGGCGCCATAGCGGAAGCGATAGAGATCGTTGCCGCGGACATAGGCCTGCCCGCCGGGATCGCGGATGATGATGCGGTCCGGCTCCGTGTAGACGGTGCGGCCGCCTTCGACGACTTCGCGGCGCTGGCTGTGTATGTCGGCGATAGTCGCGCCGATCACCGCACCGGCGACCACGCCCGCACCGATCGCGAGCGGCGTCAGGTCACGCTGCTGCGGACGGGGCGGCGGCGGCAGCGGTGCTGCAACCGTCGGCGCGGTGCGGAAGGCAGGCGCAACCGTGGGCGGCCTGTATTGCGCCCTATCGGGCGGCGGCGCTGCGGCGGGCGAGCCCGGCACGACTGTCGGCGCCGCGGCACCGGCTGGCGGCGCGGGCGGCCGTGCAGGGAGGTTGCCGGCCTGGGGCGGCGCAGCCGGTGTTCCGGCCGCGGGTGCGCCGGCAGGCGGCGTTCCACCCTGCTGGCCGGGAGCTGGCGTCACCGCCGGAGCTGGAGCCGCGCCGGGAGCCGGCGCCACCGATCCCGGACGACCGGGCAGCGGCGTCGCAGCACCGCTGGGAGCCGGCGTTGCCGTCGGAGCGGGCGCGGCCCCTGGGGCCGGCGAACCCGCCGGCGGCGGAGGCGAACCGGGACGTACACCGGGCGGCGGCGGTGGCACGCCGGGGCGGCCAGCCGGCGCTGCGCCCGGAGCGGGCGTCGCGGTCGGCGCAGGTGTTGCGGCCGGAGCCGGCGTCGTGGCCGGGGCAGGCGCGGCAGGTCGCGCCGTCGGCGGAGGAGCCGGAGGCGTCGCTGTGGGGGCGGGCGCCGGGCGCACCGCTGCAGGGGGCGGCGGAGGCGGCGGCGTGTGCTGAGGAGCCGCAGCGGGCGGCGGCGTGGGAGCCGGACGTGCGGCAGGCGGCGGCGGAGGCGGCGGGGTCGGGGCATGCTGCTGCGGAGCCGCGGCCGGGGGCGGCGACGGCTGCTTCGGGGCGGCAGGCGGCGGGGGAGGCGGCGGCGGAGCCGGGCGGGCCGCAGGCGGAGGCGGTGGGGGCGGCGGCGCTACGGGGCGCGCGGGCGCGGCAGCCGGCGGAGGCGCTGCGGGCGGATGAGGCGGTGCCGCGGCGGGCGGCGGTGCGGCCGGACGTGCCGGGGCTGCAGGCGGCGCGGCCCCTGGCGGGCCCTTCGGCGGCTGCTTCGGTTTTCCGTCAGGGCCAGTCTCTTGCTGTGGCTGGGCCTGCGCGACCACGAGCGGCGAGGCGCCCTGCGCATGCGATACGGTGTTGGCCAATTGCATCGCGGTGAGAGCCGTCGTCGCAAGCAGCACGAAACGAAGGTTGGTCATGATGGTGAACTTCCCCGGAAGGTTCTTTGACGAAGTGTTGGGATGAACAGCTACGCGTTAGGCCGCATTGTGGCGGGCGAAGCGGTCGTGGCCCGATTTATTTCTGCACGCAAATCACCTCACCATGGTGACGTTCATTGCGCATTCAGGCGTACGTTGCAATCGCCTCACATGTGATGCTTCGCCTCATATGCGATCCGCGACGGCATTGCGTCCGTTGCGGGATTGGGTGTGAGCGGCCCGTTCGGCCCGCGCGATGGAATCTCTTCGGGCATGCGGCCCGGCAATTCGTCGGGCCGCGGTGGCGAGCCGGGCTCGCGCACCGGCGGCGTGATCTCGGGCTGCGGATTGCCAGGCGGAATGCCCGGTGGCGGCTCGGTCGGAGTGCCCGGTGTCGACGGCGGAATCTCGGGCGGTTCGATCGGCATCGGCATCATCGAGATCAGTTGTCAGGAGAACGACAACGATGATGCCGCGCCGATGTTCCTTGTCGCGCCGTCTATTCCGGCGCGTGACAGACGGCCTCGATGTTGTGGCCATCGGGATCGAGCACGAACGCGCCGTAATAGTTCGCGTGATAATGCGGCCGGATGCCCGGAGGCCCGTTGTCGCGTCCGCCGGCGGCGATCGCCGCCTTGTAGAAGGCATCCACGGTGGCGCGGTCTTTGGCCGCGATCGCGATATGCACCGGCTTGTTCATGGCGCCTTCGGCGCCGAACCAGAGATCGGGTTTGCCGCCAGCGCCGAAGCCGGCTGCCGGGGCGTGGCCGGTCTGCTCCGCCGTGACCTCCATGATCAGGCTGTAATCGAGCGGCGCCAGCGCCTTCGCATAAAACGCTTTCGCGCGCTCGTAATCGGAGACCGAGAAACCCAGATGGTCGATCATCGCAAACCTCCGTTGCTTGGTCCCGTCAGCGTGACAGGAACGTATTGCTCCGCGTCTTGCGCGCGATCGTGAAGCCACGGGCGACCATGTCGGCAATACAGTCCTGCTGCCATTCGTTTTGTGACAGATGCTCGATCACGACCGCGCGCGGCCACAACGATTGCGGCGCGTCGCGGAAGAAGCCGACCAGCACGCGGTCCTCGAAACCCTCGACGTCGATCTTGAGCGAATCGACCTGTTGCACGCCGGCCTCGTCGAGAATGCGCGTCAGGCGCAGTGACGGCACCTTGATCGCTTCCGCGCTCGCCGTGCCGGTGACGACATGCGTGGCGCCGAGATTGCCGCCGCCGCTCTCGATCATCAACTCGCCGTCGCTGTCGCCCGCCGCGGCCTGAACCAGGCGCACCTGTGTTGCTTTCGATGCGGCATGGTTGAAGGCGAGCCGCCCGAAGGTGAGGGGATGCGGCTCGATCGCGACCACCTTGCCCTGGGTGCCGACCTGGCGCGCCATCACCAGCGCGAAGGTGCCGACATTGGCGCCGACGTCGACAAACACGCCGCCCGCGGGCGTGTGCTGGCGCAGGAAATCGAGCTCGTCGAGATTGTAATCCGGGTTGAACAACGCGCCGCGCTCGGTGGCGCTGCCCTGGTGATAGAAGCGGAACGAGGCGCCCTGATATTGCACGTCGACCGGGCCGCCGCGCAGCAGATTGACCAGCCGCGACATCCACGGCCGGAACGCGCCGCGCTTCAGCCCCGATTGCTGCGCAAGGCGAATGATCGCGGCCTGCGCCGCATTCGGCGCAAACGCGCCGAACGGCGCGGATGAAGGGGCATTGTCGGGCGTCAAGCAGCAGGTCCTCGTTGCAGGCGGCGCATGCATAGCCGGTTTTGGCGGGAGCCACAATTTCAGTGTCGTCCCGGCCTAGTGCGCAATTGCGCGCGGGGGGCCGGGACCCATGACCACGAATGTTAGTGGTGTGCGAAGACTCCCACTCCGAATCTTCGCCAAATTGCTCCCTGGGGGTATGGGTCCCGGCCTTCGCCGGGACGACGAGTGAATCTTGGCTCGCCCAGGAATGCTACGGAGTTCACGCCGCCTTCTTCGGTGCCTTCCGCTGCCTCAGGAAACGCCCGAGCAGCTTGCGCTTGCCCTTGCGCGGGATCAGGTCGATGTCGCTGACGAGCTTGGCGCCGCCCTTGCGGCGCTCCAGCACGATCTTGCGGCTGTGGAAGGCTTCCAGTTCGACACGATGCGCGACGCTGACGATGGTCGCCTTGGGCAGCTCGTCGGTGACCATTTGCATCATCTTGTCCTGGCTCTTCTCGTCGAGTGCCGAGGTCGCTTCGTCCAGCACGACGATGTCGGGGTTGTGCAGCAGCAGCCGCGCGAAAGCGAGGCGCTGCTTCTCGCCGCCTGACAGCGTCTGGTCCCACGGCCCTTCTTCCTCGATCTTCTCCTTGAGATGATCGAGACCGACCTTGTGCAGGGCTTCGCCGATCTCCTCCTCGGTCCAGTTCTCGGCAGCGCCGGGATAGGCGACGGCGCGGCGCAGCGATCCCGAGGGCACGTAAGGCCGTTGCGGCAGCATGAACAGGCGCCGGTCGGGATGGAAGTTGACGCTGCCGTCGCCCCACGGCCAGAGCCCCGCGATGGCGCGCACCAGCGTGCTCTTGCCGGTGCCGGATTCGCCGGCGACCAGCAGCCGCTCGCCGGGCTCGATCACCACCTCGGTCTCGCCGACCACGGCGGTACCGTCATCCAGCGTGACCGAGAGATCCTTCAGCTCCAGCATGGCGTCGTTGCTGGTCTCGCCGCGCTTGATGCGGCCGAAACCGTCGCCCTGCTCGGCGCGTTCGAGACCGTCGAGCGACATCATCAGCGAAGCGATGCGGCGCGCGCAGGCGTTCCAGTCGGCGAGCCGCGGATAATTGTCCACCAGCCAGCCGAACGCGCTCTGCACGATGGTGAAGGCGGACGCCGCCTGCATCACCTGTCCCAGCGTCATGCTGCCGTCGAGGAACTTCGGCGCGCAGAGTAGGAGAGGTACGATGGGGGCAACGAGGCTCGATCCCTGCGACACCAGCGTGGTGCGCATGTGCTGCCCGGCAAGCCGCGCCCATTGCCTGAGCACGCCAGTGAAGTTGCGGTCGATGCCGTCGCGCTCCTCCTCCTCGCCGCCGAGCAGCGCGATGCTCTCGCCGTTCTCGCGCACGCGCGTCAGCGTGTAGCGGAAATCGGCCTCGGCCTGGTTCTTGTCCTCCGAGACCTGCACGAAGCGCCGGCCGATCACCACGATCGAGCCGGAGGCGATGGCGGCGTAGAGAATCGCCGCGATCACGAGGAAGCCGGGAATGGTGACGGTGGAGCCACTGATCGTGACGGTGAGCGCACCGCCGATGGTCCAGAGCACGACGATGAAGGTCACAGCCGACAGCAGCGCCGAGGTGACGCCGGCGAGGAAATCCACCGGCGAGTCGGTCGCGATGCGCAAATCCTCCGCGATCCGGTATTCCGGATTCTTGTGGTCGCCGCCGACGAGGTTGAGTTGGTAGTAGCGGCCGTTGGTGAGCCAGCGGGTCAGGACGCTGCTGGTGAGCCAGGCCCGCCAGCGCCGCTGGATGCTCATGCGCGCGAACACCTGCGCGACGCCGAGCACGATGCTGCCGATCGCGAGCGGGAAGAACAATGCGGTGAGATGGAAGACGGTGCCCGCATCGCGCTTCTCGATGGCGTCGAAGATCGCGCGATTCCACACATTGATTCCGTACTGAAAGGCGACGGTGAGGACGATCAGCAGGCCGAGGCCAAGCGAGAACGGCCAGGCGAGGCGGTCGCCGTTGCGGCCCCAGAAGCCGCGCGCGCTGATCCAGAAGCGTGTCAGCAGGTAATCCTTGCGCGCCTGCTCGACCTCTTCGGGCGACAGCTCGGGATCGGGTTCGAGCACCTCCGGCGGCGGCGGCGCGACCTCGTCGCCGTTCTCGCCTTTGATCTCGACAATGGGCGCCTTGCCCTGTTCGCGCTTTCTGGCCGGCTTTTGCATGGCCGGGTAACGCGAGGGAACTCAGCCGGTTCCAGCCGGTTCCATGTTCCTCCTATTCGGCGGCGCCGTCGCGCACCCGCCTTAGCCGCGCGGCGCGGTGCAGCACCTGCGACAATTCCTCGATCGAATAAGGCTTTTGCACCAGGTCGAAGCCGAGGCTGCCCTCCTGCGACAGCGCCTGGCTGTAGCCGGTGGTCAGCACGACCGGCACGCCGATGCTGCGGTCGCGGATCGCTCGCGCAAGGTCGAGCCCGGTCATTCCGGGCATCACCACATCGGAGAACACGACGTCGAAACGATCTGCGTCCACGACGAGCTCGGCGAGCGCATCGGCGGCATTGTCGACCAGCGTGATGCTGTAGCCGAGCTCGGTGAGCCCGTCGGCGGCGAAATTGGCGAGCTCGATATTGTCCTCCACCAGCAGCACCGACATGCCGCTGCCGGCCGCTGGCGCGGTGTCCGGCGCCTGCCGCCGCGGCAGCAGCTCCGCCGGCACGCGCGGCAGGAAGAGCGAGAAGGTGCTGCCCTGTCCGACCTCGCTCGCCACCGTCACCTCGCCGCCGGATTGTCGGGCGAAGCCGAACACCTGGGACAGGCCGAGACCGGTGCCGTGTCCGACCTGCTTGGTGGTGAAGAACGGCTCGAAGACGCGCCCCGAGCCGCGCGGCGGGAATGCCGACGCCGGTGTCGCTGACGGTCACGGCGACGAAGCCGAGATCTCCGGAGATATGGCTGCCCGGAACGCTCGCCGCCGCCTCGACGGTGAAGCTGATCCGGCCCTTGCCCTGCATGGCGTCGCGCGCGTTGGTCGCCATGTTGATCAGCGCCGTCTCGAACTGGCTGGCATCGGCATTGACGAGGCACGGCTCCGCCGGCAGCCGCATCTTGATCTCGATCGCGGGGCCCAGCAGCGTGGCGAGCATGTCGTGCAGCGACTGGATCCGTTCGCCGACGTCGAACACTTCCGGCTTCAGCGTCTGGCGCCGCGCAAAGGCCAGCAGCTGCGAGGTCAGCCGGGCCGCGCGCGCGACCGCATCCGCGATCGCCGTGATGTAGCGCTGCCGCCGCTCCTCGGCCAGCTGCGGCCGGTTCAGCAGATCGACCGAGGCGCGGATCACGGTCAGCAGATTGTTGAAGTCGTGCGCGACGCCGCCGGTGAGCTGCCCGAGCGCCTCCAGCCGCTGGCTGTGCTTGAGTGCTTCCTCGGCCTCCCGCCGCTTGGCGGCCTCGGCCTGGAGATTCTGGGTGCGCCGGAACGCGAAGGCGAGCAGCAGGAACAGCAGCGCAGTGGCGGGGACGCCGAACACCAGATGCTGGCCGATGGTCGCGTACCAGCGCGCACGGATCGCCGACGTCTCGAGCCCGGCGCTGACATAGATCGGATATTCGGCGACGCGTCTGTAGCCGATGCGCCGCTCGATCCCGTCCGACGGCCAGGCGATCGTCATGAGCCCCTGCGCGGGGTGCGCGGCGATCTCGCGACCGACCGGCCCGCTTGGGTCGAGCCGGAGGTCGCGGTCGAGCCGAGGGAAATGCGCCAGCATCACGCCGTCGGTGCGCCCCATGGCGAAGAAGCTGCCGGGATCGGAGCCGATCCGGGCATAGAAGCTCTCGAAATATTCCGGCAGCACGGAGGCCTGGATCACGCCGATGAAGCGGCCGTCGTCGGCGTCGCGGCGGCGGCTCACGCCGAAGAAGCGCGCGCCCTGGTAGGGCGGGCGCGGCGTCAGCGGCGTGCCGATGAAGGAGCCGATGCTCTGGTCGACATGGGCATAGAAATAGTCGCGGTCGGCAAAGCCCAGCTCCGGCGGCGGCGAGGCGAGGCTGTTGACCAGCGCCTTTCCGTCCGCGTCGAAGATCCAGGCGGATTTGAGCTGCGGCAGCGAATCGGCCAGCCGCTTCAGCCGGCGGTGCAGCGCCGCCTCGCGCGCGCGGATGGCCTCGTCGGGAAGACCGCGCACGACCTCGTTGAGCTCGGACAGGCTGCGGTCGATGGTCTCGAACACCTTGAGCGCATGCTCATGGGCGACATCGAGCGTGCGCTGGATCTCGCGGTCGGCGATGTCCCGGGTCGAGTTGTAGGAGATCGTGGAGGCGATGACGAACAGCGCAATCGGCAGCGCCAGGGATGCAGCCATCATCCACTGCAAGAGTCTCAGCGAATTGCGTTGCGCGCCGTGCACGTTCGCTCCGGTCTCAGGCCGGAGAGCTTAACTGAACTTCCCGCCGGGAAGGAAGCGGCTTATGGCTGTAATCTTAGGTTGTATTGCGGCGAATCGCCCGCCCCGCGCGTTGCGGCAAATTCTACTCAAAATGCCGCAGGTCGTGGCATGCCCCGGCCGCGATGGCCGGGGGCCGTAGCATGAAACGTTGCTAGATCTGGCGCTCGACCATCTTGAGCTTGAGCTCGGCGATGGCTTCCGCCGGGTTCAGGCCCTTCGGGCAGGCCTTGGCGCAGTTCATGATGGTGTGGCAGCGATAGAGGCGGAACGGGTCCTCGAGATTGTCGAGGCGCTCGCCGGTGGCCTCGTCCCGCGAATCGGAGACCCAGCGGTTGGCCTGGAGCAGCGCGGCGGGGCCGAGATAGCGCTCGCTGTTCCACCAGTAGCTCGGGCAGGAGGTCGAGCAGCAGGCGCACAGGATGCACTCGTAGAGACCGTCGAGCTTCTCGCGGTCCTCGTGGCTCTGGCGCCATTCCTTCTGCGGCGTCGGCGAGGTCGTCTTCAGCCACGGCTCGACGGACGCGTACTGCGCGTAGAAATTGGTGAGGTCGGGGACGAGGTCCTTCACGACAGGCTGGTGCGGCAGCGGGTTGATCTTCACCGCGCCGTCCTTGACGTCGTGCATCGAGCGGGTGCAGGCCAGCGTGTTCTGGCCGTCGATGTTCATGGCGCAGGAGCCGCAGACGCCTTCGCGGCAGGAGCGGCGGAAGGTCAGCGACGGGTCGATGTGGTTCTTGATCCAGATCAGGCCGTCCAGCACCATCGGACCGCAATCATGGGTGTCGACGTAATAGGTGTCGACGCTCGGATTCTTGCCGTCGTCCGGATTCCAGCGATAGACCTTGAACTCGCGCAGCTCGGTCGCGCCCGCGGGCTTCGGCCAGGTCTTGCCGCCGGTGATCTTGGAGTTCTTCGGAAGTGCGAATTCAACCATTGCTCTAACCTTTCGTCATTCCGGGATGGGCCGAAGGACCAGACCCGGAATCTCGAGATTCCGGGTTGGATGCTGCGCATCCCCCCGGAATGACGGCTAATGTCTAATCAGTACACGCGCGCCTTGGGCGGGATGTACTGCACGTCGTTGGTCATGGTGTAGTCGTGAACCGGGCGATACTCGATCTTGACCTTGCCCTTGTCGTCCAGCCAGGCCAGCGTGTGCTTCATCCAGTTCTTGTCGTCGCGCGCGGAGAAGTCCTCGCGGGCATGCGCGCCGCGGCTCTCGGTGCGGTTGGCGGCGGAGTCCATCGTCACCACCGCCTGCGAGATCAGGTTGTCGAATTCGAGCGTCTCGATCAGGTCGGAATTCCACACCAGCGAACGATCGGACACCGCGATGTCGGTGATGCCGCTGTGGACCTTCTCGATCAGGTGCTGGCCTTCGCTCAGGACTTCGCCGGTGCGGAACACCGCGCAATTGGTCTGCATCACGTTCTGCATGCCTTCGCGCAGCTTCGCGGTCGGCGTGCCGCCGGAGGCGTAGCGGTAATGGTCGAGACGGCCGAGCGCGAGGTCTGACGAGTTCGCCGGCAGCTCGGGCTGCTTGGCGTTCGGCGTGAGCTTCTCGGCGAGGCGGAGCGCCGCGGCGCGGCCGAACACGACGAGGTCGATCAGCGAGTTCGAGCCGAGGCGGTTGGCGCCGTGCACGGAGACGCAGGCGGCTTCGCCGATCGCCATCAGGCCGGGGATGATCGCGTTGTCGTCGCCGTCCTTCTTGGTCAGCACTTCGCCGTGATAGTTCGTGGGGATGCCGCCCATGTTGTAGTGCACGGTCGGCACGATCGGGATCGGCTCGCGCGTCACGTCGACATTGGCGAAGATTTTTGCGGATTCGGAGATGCCCGGCAGGCGCTCGGCGAGCACCGCGGGATCGAGATGGTCGAGATGCAGGAAGATGTGGTCCTTCTTCTTGCCGACGCCGCGTCCCTCGCGGATCTCGATGGTCATCGCGCGCGAGACGACGTCGCGCGAGGCGAGGTCCTTCGCGGAAGGCGCGTAGCGCTCCATGAAGCGCTCGCCCTCGGAGTTGACGAGATAGCCGCCTTCGCCGCGGGCGCCCTCGGTGACGAGACAGCCCGAGCCGTAGATGCCGGTCGGGTGGAACTGCACGAACTCCATGTCCTGCATCGGCAGGCCGGCGCGCAGCACCATGCCGCCGCCGTCGCCGGTGCAGGTGTGCGCCGAGGTGCAGGAGGCGTAGGCGCGGCCGTAGCCGCCGGTGGCGAGGATCACGGTCTGGGCGCGGAAGCGATGCAGCGTGCCGTCGTCGAGCTTGAGCGCGATGACGCCGCGGCAGGTGCCCTGGTCGTCCATGATCAGGTCGATGGCGAAGAACTCGATGAAGAACTCGGCCGCGTGGCGCAGCGACTGGCCGTACATCGTGTGCAGCATGGCGTGACCGGTGCGGTCGGCGGCGGCGCAGGTGCGCTGCGCCTGGCCCTTGCCGAAGTCCATGGTCATGCCGCCGAACGGGCGCTGATAGATCTTGCCGTCCTCGGTGCGCGAGAACGGCACGCCCCAATGCTCGAGCTCGTAGACCGCCTCG
>Ga0207426_1000885_pt1 | contig 30850 bp, 26 predicted proteins | sample AraplaMF_Cvi_mMS_FD_184265 | JGI IMG/M metagenome (GOLD analysis project Ga0207426, IMG submission 184265) | Arabidopsis root microbial communities from the University of North Carolina, USA - plate scrape MF_Cvi_mMS (SPAdes) (version 2) | ecosystem: Host-associated > Plants > Roots > Endosphere... | reverse complement strand
CGCCCTCCCGCCCAGCGCCGTCACCGCCGTGCTGCACGCCTTCGGCGGCCGGTCCCGCGAACTGCCGCCCCGTACCGTCGTGTTCATCGGCTCCACCGCCCCGCTCACCGCCCTCCCCGCCGCGTACGAGGGCATCCCGGTGCGCACCGCGCCCTCCCCCGCCCACGCCCTGCACCTGGCCCACCACGAACTCCAGGCCCAGCGCGCCGACCTGGCGTTGGTTGCGGGCTTCCAGGAGCCCCTGGGCCGGGCCGTGACCGTGCAGACCCTCCGGCGGGCGGCCGAAGCGGTCGCCGCCGACGACAGTGTGCTGGGGGTGCTGGACTTCGACGGCTGTGCGGGGCCGGCGGACGAGCCGGTCCTGCGGCCGTCCCGGCACAGCCGCCGGCTCACCGACCCCGCGGCGCCCCGCCTGCTGCTGTGGTCCGGGGGCAACGCGGCGGAGGAACAGCGCGTACGGCGCGAACTGGCGCCGCTGCTCGACGGGTTGTTCCCGGAGGCGTTCCCCGCCCTGCCGGCCACCATGCCCTGCGGCCAGGCCCCCGGGCCGGTCCGCGCCGGAGCCGTCACCACCGCCGAGCGGGCCCCCGCCGCGGTCGCCGCGGCCCGCGCCGTGCACGCGCCCCGCCCCCGCCCGGTCGCCCTGCTCTTCCCCGGCCAGGGCTCCCAGCACACCGCGATGGCCGCCGGACTCTACGGCCGGGAGCCGGTCTTCACCGCCGCCGTCGATGCCGTACTGGAGCTGATGGGCCCGGAGGGGCCCGCGATCCGCGCCGACTGGCTCGCCGACACCCCGGCCCTCGCCATCGACGACGTCCGCCGCGCCCAGCCCCTGCTCTTCGCGGTCGACTACGGCCTGGGGTGCATGGTGCTCAGCTGGGGCATCCGCCCGGCCGCCCTGCTCGGCCACAGCGCCGGCGAACTGGTCGCCGCGGTCCTCGCCGGGGTGGTGCCGCTCAGCACCGCGGTCGCGATGATGCGCGAGCGGGTCGTCGCGGCGGTACGGATCCCCCCGGGCGGCATGCTCGCGGTGGCCGCCGGCGCCGACGCGCTGCGTCCGTATCTGCGTGCCGATGTGGTCGTCGCCGCGGTCAACGCCACCAGCCAGACCATGCTGGCCGGGTCGACCGCGCCGCTGGCGGAAACGGCCGCCGCGCTGCGCGCCGACGGGCACACCGTCGTCACGGTGCCCGCCACCAGCCCCTTCCACAGCCCGGCCATGGCCCCGGCGTCGGCCGCGGTGGAGCGCGCCTACACCGGCATGCCGTTCCGCGCCCCCGACCTGCCCCTCTACTCCGGCTACACCGGCGGGCCGCTGGGGCCCGACGACGCGGTGAGCCCCCGCTTCTGGGCCCGGCAGATCACCGACCCGGTGCTCTTCCAGCCCGCCCTCGACGAGCTGCTGGCGGCCGACGACATGCTCCTCCTCGAAGCGGGCCCCCGGCAGACCCTCACCGTCTTCGCCCGCCGCCACCGGGCCGTCCGCCTGGGCGCCTCGGCCGTCGTCCCCCTCCTGCCCCCCCGCCCCGTCAGCCCGGAGGCCGACCGGCACGCCGTGCTGACCGCGGCCGGCCGCCTCTGGCAGGAGGGTCACCGGCTCAAGGGGGAGGCCCTGGCCCGCCTCTGGACCTGCGCCGCGGAGGAGGCCCCCACCGCCTCCGCCACCCGGGCCGGCAGCTCCCCGGTGGGCGTCGCGGGCTGAGGCCACCGCGCACGGGGGGACGGCGGGCCCGCGCCGCCCCCCGTCGCGGCTCCCTCGCGCCGGCCCCGCCGGGCAGCGGCACCCCGCCCCGCGCGCTGCCCCCGCGCCCCGCTCCCGCCCAATGGCTTCCTCCTGGCCCGACCGGAGCCCACGGTGCTGTACCAATGGCACAGTCTTCGTGGTCTCTGTTGAGCAATCTGCCGACGGGATGCTCTGATGGTCCCGTCGATGGCGCTGCGGATCTCCGCGGCGCCTTTTTCATGCGGGAACGGCGAAGGGGCGGAAACCGTGCTGAAGAGGATGTTCGTGGCTCCGGATCCGGGCCGGCTGCGGCTGCGCAGCGCCGCCCGGTCCGTCCTCGGCATCGGCCTGGCGGTGACCGTCTGCGGTGCCGCCGGGCACTCGCTGGTCGCGGCCATCACCGGCGGGCTCGCCGCGCTGCTCGCCCTCTTCACGGTCACCGACACGACGGTCCGTGCGCAGATGGTCACCACCGCCCTGCTGCCCGCGGTCGGCTTCCCGGTGCTGGCCGCCGCCGCGGTGCTCCATGACCATCCGGTCGGGCGGGGCCTGGTCTTCGCCGCGGTGGTGGGCGCCGGGGTCTACGCCCGCCGCTGGGGGCCGCGCGGCCACTCCCTCGGGGTGTTCGCGTTCATGACCTTCTTCGCGGCGCAGTTCCTGCACACGGTGCCCGGCCGGCTGCCCGAGCTGTACGCCGCGATCGCCCTCTCCCTGGCCGCCTCCTCGACCGTCCGCTTCGGGGTGTGGTGCTACGAGCGCCGGCTGTCCCCGGCCGTGCTGCCGGCCCCGCCGGGCGGCAGGGGGCTCGCCCGCGCGACCACCCGCCAGGCGATCCAGGCCACCGCCGGCAGCGGGTTCGCCCTCGTCGTGGGACAGCTGCTGTCCGAGCAGCGCTGGTACTGGGCGGTGGGCGCGACCTGGTGGATCTTCGTGAACACCACCTCGCGCGGCGAGACGCTGGTCCGCGGCTTCCGCCGGACCCTCGGCACGGTGATCGGCATCGTCCTCGGCCTGCTCGTCGCCGTCCCGCTGCACGGCGCCCCCGTCCCCACGGTGGCCCTGATCGCGGTCAGCGTCTTCGGGATCTTCTACACCGCCGCCGTCTCGTACACCTGGATGATGCTCGCGGTGACGCTGATGGCCACGCTGCTCTACGGACTCCTGGGCGTGCTCGATCCCGGCCTGCTCACACTGCGTCTCGCGGAGACCGGGGTCGGGGCGCTCGGCGCGGCGCTGGCGGTGGTTCTCGTGCTGCCCGTCACGACCCACGCCACCACCGACGCCTGGATCCAGCGTGCCCTGCGCTGTGTCCACCACTGCACCGCCGAGGCCGCCGCCCGTCTCGCGGGCCACCCGACCGCCGACCCCGCCCCCCATGTCGCCGAACTGGAACCGCTGCTGGGCCGGGTGCGCCTGTCGCTCTCCCCGCTCGTGCACCCCCTGAGCCCGCTGCGCGCCCGCAAGGCACGGGCGCGCCAGGTGCTGGCGCTGCTCGACGACTGTGCCCGCGAGGTCCGCGGACTGGCCTCCATCGCCGCCGACCCGGAGGCGTCGCACGACGCCCGGCTCACCGCCGCCTGCCAGCGCGTGGAGGCCGCCGTCGAGGCCCTGACGACCCCGCACGGGACACGCGAAGCGGCCGCCGCCACCGTCTCCGTGGCGCACCCGCCCGCCGCGGAACCCGCGCTGGTCCACCTCCACGGCCTGGAACGGGCGCTGGCCGAACTCTCCGCACCCCTGCGCAGCTCCCCTCGCGCCCCCTTGGTCGACGCCTGACCAAGGGGCATCCGGGGGCGCCTCGCCATGCGCCCGCCGCGGCGCCCGGAGTGCTCTGCCGTGCCCGCACGGGCACCCGGGCCCGCACGGGCACCCGGGCCCGCGGGGCCGCACCCATGGGCATCCAGCTCTCGGCCGCGCCCGTGGGCACCCGGGCCCCGGGGCCGCGCCCATGGGCAGGAACCGGTCATCGCCCCCACCGCCCCGCCCCCGGCTGTTAGCGTCGCCGGGCGACCTCGACGGGCAGGCGGACGAAGGGCGGACCAGTGGGGACGAGCGACCACGGGCGACGCGCGTACATCGGATCGTTCACCACGGCCGGCGGCGCCGGCCTCACCACCGCGGCCGTCGACCCGGAGACCGGCGCCCTCACCCCGCTGCACTCCACCGACGCCCTCCCCAACCCCTCCTACCTGGCCCCGAGCCCCGACGGCCGGTGGCTCTACGCGGTCAGCGAGACCCCGGACGGCGCCGCGGCCGCCTTCGCCCTCACCCCGCACGGACCCGAACTGCGCGCGCCCGCCGTCCCCGTGGACGGCGCCGACCCCACCCACCTCACCCTGGCCGGCGGCCGCCTCGTCACCGCCAACTACAGCTCCGGCAGCGTCAGCACGCTCCCCGTACGGCCCGACGGCACACTCACCGGCCCCGCCGCCGTGCTCGCCCACCGGGGCAGCGGCCCGCGGGCCGACCGCCAAGAGGGCCCGCACGCCCACGCCGTGCTGCCCGACCCCGGCGGCCGCTGGCTGCTCAGCGTCGACCTGGGCACCGACTCGGTCCGCTGCTGCGTCCTCGGCCCCGCCGACGGTGTACCGGCGGTGCACACCGAGACCCGGCTGCGGCCCGGCAGCGGTCCGCGCCACCTCGCCTTCCACCCGCACGGCGACCGCGCCTACGTCATCAACGAACTCGACCCGACGGTCACGGTCTGCCGATGGGACGCCGGCCCCGGCGTGCTGACGCCGCTGGGGGAGACCCGCCTCCTCCCGGACGGGGCCGACGCGGGGGGCACCTTCCCCTCCGCACTCGTCGTCTCCCGCGACGGCCGGTTCGCCTGGGCCGCCAACCGGGGCCACGACAGCCTCTCCGTGCTCGCCCTCGACGGCGGCACCGCCACCCTCGTCACCACCGTCCCCTGCGGCGGCCACTGGCCCCGCGACCTGGCGCTGCACCCCGACGGCCGGCACCTCTACGCCGCCAACGAGCGTTCCGGGGACGTCACCTGGTTCACCGTCGACCCGGCGACCGGCATCCCGGCCCGGGGCGGATCCGTGGCGGCCCCGGCCGCCTCCTGCGTGGTCTTCGGCCGAGCCGCCCGGCATCCCTAGCCCTGCGGGAAGCGTCCGCCGAAGGACACCTGCGTCTCGGCGAACCGGCCGTCCCGCACCGTCGTCACCTCGACATTGCGAGGGCGTTCGCCGGTCTTCAGCTCGTTCTCGTAGCGGACGTACACCCGCGTGCCGTCGACGGCCACGGCGTCGAGGACCACCTGTAGCGCAGCCGGTCCGCCGTGGGGAAGCACTTCCCGAAGAACGCGGTCCTGCCGATGTGGTCGTCCTGCGGGCCGGTGAAGACGTGATCGTCGGCGAGCAGCCGGTCCATGGCCGCGCGGTCCCGGGCGGGACAGGCCGCGAAGGCGGCGCGGACGAGGCCGACGTGCGGCAGGAACTTCCTTCCGTGGGCGGCCCGTCCGGCGCACGGCGCGAACGGGCCGCCGGCCGGCCCTGGCAGGACGGTAGACGCCGCGGCGCTCCCGGACTCGCCGGTCGGCGCGTCAGGGGTACGGCAGGCCCCCTGTGAGGGCCTCTCCCGGACGCGCGCCCATGTGCCCACCCGTACCGCGGTCAGCGGCCTCCCGGGCCTCCTGAGAGGCATCTGCGCCGCTCGGAGCGGAATCGGACGTATCGCCTCCGCCTGTAGCGGGGCCGGCCGGGCGGCCGGATACGGCGAAGGGCCGCCCCGCGCGCTGCGCGAGGGCGGCCCTTCCAAGAACGGGTGTCCGGCAGGAGTGCTAGCGGACCGGCGCTCCCTGTGCCTGCGACGGCAGGGTGAGACCCACCGCGGCCGCGTAGTTCGACAGCACCAGCCGGCCGACCGTGCTGTAGGCGCCCAGCGCCTCCGCCGACGCGCAGCCCGCCTCCGCCGCGGCCGCCCCCAGAAGGCCGTCGGTGATCTCCGGACCGATCAGGTACGGGGCCAGCGCCAGCTGCTGCGAACCGGACTCGCGCAGCTGCTCGGCCGTACGGGAGATGGCGCCCTCCTCGTCCAGGGCGGCGGCCAGCACCGGCACCGCGAGCCGCGCGGAGAGCAGCATGCCGGTGATCCCGGCGGCCTGCACGGCCTCCTCGCCGCCGACGGTGGCGAGGATGATGCCGTCCGCCGCCGTCGCGACGGTGAACAGCCGGGCACGGTCCGCGCGCGCCAGACCGGCCTCGGAGAGCCGGACGTGCAGCGCCTCGGCGAGCAGCGGGTGCGGACCGAGGACATCGGTCAGCTCCGCGCCCGAGCCGCTGTTCATCATGGCCTGGCGTATCCGGCGCAGCAGGGCGCTGTCCGGCCCGGCCAGCAGCGGCACCACCACGGCGGCGGGGCCGGGGTCGGGCCGGCCGTCGGCGTCCTCGCGGGCCTTGTGCTCGTTGGCGGCCTGCGCCAGCACGGCCTCCAGGGACGGGAACTCGTCGTCGCCGCCGTCGACATAGCCGATCCGGGCGTCGAGGCCCGGGAGCTCGGAGCGGGCGATGCTGGAGACCTCTTCCGCCAGGCTGCGCGAGGCGGAGGAGGGGGTGCCGGGCACGGCCACCACCAGGGCGGGCGCGCCCTCGGGCGCGGCGAGCGGTTCCGGCTTGCGGTGACGGCCGGACTGCCGTCGCGGCATGCGTACGGGCAGGCCGGGCGCGGCTCCCGGGCTCGGGGATGCGGTGTCGAAATCGGGCGAGCCAGGTGCGGGCCCAGTGGGGGAACTCATGGCGCCGCATGCTAACGGTTCGGACCACCCCTGCGCGGAGGGAGGGTTCGGCGGAGAGGTATCCGTCCCGATTTATCCCGCGCGTCCTCCGCACTACGCCGGCGCAGGCCGTGTGATCTGCAACAACTTCGCATCGGCGGGCAGTGCGAGACGGTCGCCGGCCAGTGCGGCGGCGAGGGTCAGTGCCCCGTCGAGCGCGCTCCCGGCGGCGGCCGCCGGACGGGCGTGGGGCAGCCGCTCGGCCAGCGCCGTACGCAGCGGGGCCAGCAGCGGTTCGCCCAGGCGGAACAGCCCGCCGGTGCAGGCCACCGGGGTCCCGTCCGCCGACGGGCAGACCGCGGCGGCGGCATCGGCGATATGGCCCGCGGCGGCGGCCAGGATGCCGAGCGCCACCGCGTCGTCCCCGGCGGCGCAGCGGGCGACCTCCGGGGCGAACGAGGCCAGTACGGCGGGGCGGTCGGGACGCGGGTAGAGCGCGCCGGGCAGCCCGGCGACCGGCCCGAACACCGCTTCCGCGCACGCCAGGAGGGCGGCCGAGCCACCCGGCCGTCCGTCGTGCGCCCGCAGTGCGGCCTCCAGCCCGGCGCGGCCGATCCATGCGCCGCCGCCGCAGTCGCCCAGCAGGTGGCCCCAGCCGTCCGCCCGGCGCCAGCCGCCGGCCGCGGTCAGCTCCGTGCCCAGGGCGACCATGCCGGTGCCCGCGGCGACCACGGCACCGGGCCGCTGGCCCAGTGCACCGGCGTACGCGGTCACGGCGTCCGTGGCCAGGGCGAGGTGGCGCACCCCGAGTGCGGCGGCCAGCGCGTCCGGCAGCCGGGCCCGCAGATCGTCGCCGAGGGTGGCCAGGCCGGCCGCGCCCACGCACACCGCGGCGAACCCGTGCACACCCGCCTCGCGCGCCAACTCCCGTGCGGCGGGCAGGAGTCGGGACAGCAGGTGCTCCGCGTCGATCCCGGCGGGCCCGGTGCGCACCGGCTCGTCCCAGGCGCGTACGGCGAGCGGACGGGCCGCGGTGTCGTCGGCGCGGGCGACGGCGATCCGCAGCCCCGAGCCGCCCGAGTCGATCCCGAGAACCCCGGGGATGCGACCGGGCGCGCGGGCGTCCGCGGCGCGGCCGGCGGGCTCATCCAAGGCCGCGGGCGTCCTGCTTGAGGGCGGTGTCGACGGTCAGTGCCGTGGCGACGACCAGGCTCAACAGCGGGTCCGGCAGCTGGTGGTGGATCTGCAGGACGTAGTTGTCCGCCGACGTGAACATCGTCTTGGCGAGGCCCTCCCAGGTCTTGGTGATCCGGGCGACCTCGGTGTCGGCGTGGTCCACGATGGCGAAGTTCCAGGCGCGCCAGTTCTCGGCCTTGATGGCGCCGATCTGCTGGCCGTTGACCATCATCGCGAAGTTGATCTTCCCGATGGCGTTCTGCTGCACGATCTCGCCGACCGGTGAACCGTCAGGCCGCTGCACGATCACCTTGGACTTGATGATCTTCGCGGGCCGGGTCAGGATCAGCTGCGGCTGGCCGTAGGCGTCCCGGATCTCCAGCTTGTGGGTCATGTACTGATCGAGGCTGGAGACGACGCGGAGCACCTTCTTGGCCGTGCTCTGGCCGACCTGGACGACCGCGCCGATCGTGTTGCCGTGCTGGTCGAAGACGCCGTACTCGTTGGTGACCTCGATGAGCTTGGCCTTCTGGTTGACCACCAGCACCGGCTCGGTGAACAGCGTGCCCCCGCCCGGTCCGCCCGGTGCCACCCCGGCCTGGTGGTGCACCTGCTGCGGCACGGCGCCCGGATGCGCGCCCGGCATCGGCTGATGCCCGTACGGCTGCTGCATCGGCTGGCCGGGCGCCTGGTGGCCGGGTGCCGGCTGGCCGGGCGCCTGTTGGGGGTAGCCGTAAGCCTGCTGACCGTACGGTGCGGCGCCCTGCTGCTGACCCGGGTACGGGGCCTGGCCCGGTGCCTGCTGGTGCGGCGCGGACTGCTGGGGCATCGGCTGCTGCGGCGCGGACTTCTGCAGACTCTGCTGCTGCGGGGTGTGCTGCGGTGCCTGCGGGCCGGCCTGCTGCTGGGGAGCCGGCTGCGGTGCGGACTGCTGAGGGGCCGGCTGAGCCGCCGGGCCCTGGCCCGGCGCCGCGGGCTGTTGTCCCGGGTGGGTGTGCTCCGTCCACTGGGACCCGTCCCACCAGCGGAGCTGGTGGGGGGTGCCCTGCGGATCGGCGTACCAGCCCGCAGGGATGTTCGCATTCGTCATGCCGGGCACACTATCTCCCGACGTCAGGGCAGCCTCCAGTCGACGGGCTGTGCGCCCTGCCGCGCCAAGAGGTCGTTCACCCGGCTGAAGGGCCGCGAGCCGAAGAAGCCCCGGTCCGCGGACATGGGGGAGGGGTGCGCGGACTCGACGGCCGGCAGATTGCCCAGCAGTGGCCGCAGATTGCGCGCATCGCGCCCCCACAGCACCGACACCAGCGGGCGCTCGCGCGCCACCAGCGCGCGGATGGCCTGCTCGGTGACCTCCTCCCAGCCCTTGCCGCGGTGCGCGGCGGGCTTGCGGGGCGCGGTCGTCAGCGCTCTGTTCAGCAGCAGTACGCCCTGCTGTGTCCAGGGGGTCAGATCGCCGTTCGACGGGCGGGGCAGTCCGAGGTCGGAGTGCAGCTCGCGGAAGATGTTCTCCAGGCTGCCGGGCAGCGGGCGCACCTCCGGCGCCACGGAGAAACTGAGCCCGACCGCATGCCCCGGTGTGGGGTAGGGGTCCTGTCCGACGATGAGCACCCGCACCTCGTCGAAGGGCTGTTGGAAGGCGCGCAGCACATTGTTGCCGGCCGGCAGATAGCTCCGCCCCGCGGCGATCTCGGCGCGCAGGAAGTCGCCCATCGCGGCGATCCGTCCGGCAACGGGCTCAAGTGCCTTGGCCCAGCCCGGTTCGACAATGTCTTGGAGAGGTCGTGCAGCCACGGGATCACCCTACTGGCCCGGGCCCGCTCCCGATCAATCGATGGCCCGAGCTCCATCGCCCCGACGGTGCGCGCACAACACCGCCGCTCCACGCGGTACGACTCCCCGCTCGGACAGGCCCTCGCACGCCCCCGTTGGACGGTGCGCCGCTCCGCTCCCCTCAGGCCACCGCCGCCGCCCGGACGCACAGCACATCCGGCAGGTGGGAGGCGAGTTGCTGCCAGCTGTCGCCGTCGTCGGCGCTCGCGTACACCTCGCCGTTGCGGTTGCCGAAGTACACCCCGGCGGGATCGGCGTCATCGACGGAGAGCGCGTCTCGGAGCACCGTGCCGTAGTGGTCCTCGTCGGGCAGCCCGTCACCGAGCGCCTGCCAGCTTCCGCCGGCGTCGGCCGTGCGGTAGACCCGGCAGCGGTGCCCGGCCGGCACCCGGTCGCTGTCGGCGGTGATCGGGAAGAGGTAGGCGACATCACCCGTGTGCGGATGGGCGGCGACGGCGAAGCCGAAGTCGGTGGGCAGCCCGGCGCCGATGTCCGTCCACCGGGCGCCCGCGTCGTCGCTGCGGTAGACGCCCCAGTGGTTCTGCAGATACAGGCGGTCGCGCCGCACCGGGTCCTGCGCGATCTTGTGGACGCACTGGCCGAACTCCGGATGCTGGTCCGGCAGGAAGACCGCCTTCACGCCCGTGTTGGACGGGGCCCAGCCGGCACCGCCGTCGAGCGTGCGGAAGACCCCTGCCGCGGAGACGGCGACGGTGACCAGGTCGGCGTCCCGCGGGTCGGTGATCACCGTGTGGACGGCCAGCCCGCCCCCGCCCGGCACCCACTTCTCCCGGGTGGGGTGGTCCCACAGCGCCCGTACGAGCTCGAAGGTCTCGCCGCCGTCCTCGGAACGGAACAGGCCGCCGGGCTCGGTGCCCGCATAGACCACATCGGGGGCGGCGGGGCCCGCCGGATGCAGCTGCCACACCCGTTCCAGCGAAGTCCCGGTGTACTTCGGGTACTTGACCGCGGGGCGGGACGGTTCGTGCCAGGTTTCTCCCAGGTCGTCGGAGTGGAACACCGAGGGGCCCCAGTGGGCGCTGTCGGCGCCGGCCAGCAGCCGGGGCGTGGCGCGACGGGTGTCGATCGCGAGGGAGTACACCGCCTGGGCGGCGAAGTGCGGACCGCTCACTTCCCAGTCGCCGTGCCGCCGGCGGCCGATGAAGAGGCCCTTGCGTGTACCCACGCCCAGTAGTACGTCAGTCATCCCGGAACACCTCCGGACGCCGTTGTCTCGGACAAGGGCAAGTCTGCACCCGACCACTGACAACGGCGTCCCGGAACGCATCCGCGCAGGTCGGACGGTGCGGCACCGCTCCTGCCACTGCCCTGGCGCCCGTCCGGCGCGCACCCTGTTGACGGCCCCGGACCGCCGGCTACGGCCTGAAGGCTTCAGGCCGCCCGGCCGCCGCCCGCCGGTCAGACCGCCCGGTGGTACTGCCGCGGCACGGCGACCCGCGCGCCCAGTTCCCGGGCCGCGTGCTGCGCGAAGCTGGGGGACCGCAGCAGCTCGCGGCCGAGCAGTACGGCGTCGGCCTGCCCGTCCGCGATGATCTTCTCGGCCTGCCGCGCCTCGGTGATCAGGCCGACGGCGCCGACCGCGAGACCGCTCTCCTTCCTGACCCGCTCGGCGAACGGCACCTGGTAGCCGGGGCCCGTGGTGATCTTCGCGTCCGGCGCGTTGCCGCCCGTGGAGGTGTCCAGCAGGTCGATGCCGTGCGCACGCAGCTCGTGGGCGAAGCGCACGGTGTCGTCGGCCGTCCAGCCCTCGCGCGCGTCGCTCTCGTCCTCGGTGAGCCAGTCGGTCGCCGAGATCCGGAAGAAGACCGGCAGTTCGTCCGGCCAGACCTCCCGCACGGCGTCCACGATCTCCAGGGCGAACCGCGTCCGGTTCTCGTAGGAGCCGCCGTACGCGTCGGTGCGCAGGTTGGTGAACGGTGAGAGGAACTGGTTGATCAGGTAGCCGTGCGCACCGTGGATCTCGGCCACCTCGAAGCCCGCCGCCAGCGCCCGCCGCGCCGTGGCCCGGAACTGCTCGACGATCTCGCCGATCTGCGCCACGGTCAGCTCCGCGGGGGCCGCGAACCCCTCGCCGAACGGTACCGGGCTCGGCCCGACCGGCTCCCAGCCGTACCCCTGACCAGGAAGGATCGGCGCGCCACGGCTCACCCAGGTGCGCTCGGTCGACGCCTTCCGCCCCGCATGGGCGATCTGGATTCCGGGGGTGGTGCCCTGGTCCTTGAGGAAGCCGGTGATGCGCCGGAACGCCTCGGTCTGGGTGTCGTTCCACAGGCCGAGGTCGTAGGGGCTGATGCGTCCTTCGGGGCTCACCGCGGTGGCCTCGGTGAGGATGAGGCCGGTGCCGCCCGTGGCCCGCGCGGCCAGGTGCTGGAAGTGCCAGTCGCCGGGCGCGCCTTCCGCCGGGCCCTCGGGAGCCGCGGAGTACTGGCACATGGGCGCCATCCAGAGGCGGTTCGGGACGGTCAGCGAGCGGAGGGTGACGGGCTCGAACAGTGCGCTCACGGCGGGCTCCTGTACCTGAAGGCGAACGGGTGCCGGCCGGCCCCGCACTCATACGATAGGCGTCGTAGTACGGCAGATGTCAAACTACGATGCTTCTCGTACAATGAGCGGGCGGGCGGCACGCCGGACCGAGCCCCGCGGAACGAGTCAGGAGCCGTCATGCCGACCGATACGACCTCCCCGAGGGCCTCTTCGGGATCCCGGTCGCTGGAGCACCCGGCCCGTGCGGACATCCGGTTGGCCGATGTGCTCCATGCGCTCGCCGACCCGGTGCGGCTGCGGATCGTCTGCGCTCTGGCGGCCGCCGAGGGCGAGCTGAACTGCGCGGACATCGAACTCCCGGTCAGCAAGTCCACCTGCACCCACCACTTCAGGGTGCTGCGCGAGCACGGCGTCATCCAGCAGCTCTACCGCGGTACGGCCAAGATGAACGGGCTGCGCCGGGCCGACCTGGAGGCGCTCTTCCCCGGCCTGATCGACGGTGTCCTGCGGGCGGCGGAGCTGCAGGCCGGCCGCCTCGGGCAGGAGTAGCCGCCTCGGACCGGAACAGCCGGCCGTCTCGGACGGGAGGGACGCCGCCGCACCGGGCCGGGGGCCGGAGCCCCGGCCCCCGGCCGTACCGTCAGCCGGTGATGTCCGCCGCGCGCGCCGCGTCCAACAGCCCCGCCCAGTCCGGAAGTTTGACGGTGCCGCGCCCCAGCCCGCGGCCCCACTCCGCCTCGGCGGCCTCGATGGCCAGCCAGCCCGGCCACGCGACGGGCCGCCGGCCCGCCCGGGCCAGCGCGGCCACCGGGTCCTCGGCCGTGCCGCGCCCCACGAGGCCGGCGGCGTCGGCCAGCAGTGACTGTGCGGTCTCCTTGGCACAGGGCCGGTTGGTGCCGATCACCCCCGTGGGCCCCCGCTTGATCCAGCCCGCCACATACACACCGGGCAACGGCGCGCCGTCCCGCAGCACCCGCCCCGCCTGGTGCGGCACCGTCCCGGTCCGCTCGTCGAACGGCAGACCGGGCTGCGGCGTCCCCCGGTAGCCCACCGAACGCAGCACCAACTGCCCCTCGATCTCCTCGAATTCGCCGGTGCCCGTCACCCCGCCGCGCCCGTCGGGCACCGTCCGCTCGAACCGCACCCCGCGCACCCCGCCGGCGTCCCCGAGCACCTCGACCGGCCGCAGGAAGAACCGCAGATGGATCCGGCGCCTCCGGCCGCGGGCCCCCGCGTCCGGGCTCGCCGGAACCGCCTCCCGCGCGGCCGCCCGCTCCGCCCAGCCGCGCAGCACCTCGACGTTCCGCCGCGCCACCGCGGGCAGCCCGCCCGGCTCCCGGTACGCCGGATCCAGCCCCAGCTCCTCGGGCCGCACCCGTACGTCCGTGTCCGGGAGGGAGCCCAGCTCCCGCAGTTCCTTGGTGGTGAACTTGGCCTGGGAGGGGCCGCGTCTGCCGACCATCCAGACGTCCTCGACGTGGCTGTCCGCGAGCGCGCCGAGCGGACCCTGCGGCATATCGGTGGCGGCGAGCTCGGCGGCACCGCGCGACAGCATCCGCGCCACGTCCACCGCCACGTTCCCCACGCCGATCACGACGGCGGACCGGGCCGCGAGGGTGAAACGGACCGCGGCCGCGTCCGGGTGCGCGCTGTACCAGGCCACGAAATCGGTCGCCGGATGACTGCCGGGCAGCTCCTCGCCGGGGATGCCCAGGCGCCGGTCGGTGGCGGCGCCCACGCAGAACACCACCGCGTCGAAGATCTCCCGCAGCTCCTCGACGCCCAGCCCCGGTGCCCCCACCTCGACATTGCCCAGGAAGCGCACCCCAGGGTGCTCCAGCACCGTCCGCAGGTTGTTCTGCAGCGATTTGATCTTCTCGTGGTCCGGCGCGACGCCGTAGCGCACCAGACCGAACGGGCAGGGCAGCCGGTCCAGGACGTACACCTCGATGTCCGGCACGGTCTGCTGCTCGATCAGGGACTGGGCGGTGTAGACGCCGCTGGGTCCGGAACCGATCACTGCGACACGAAGCACGAGTGGCCCCTTCCGCGGGATACCCCCAGGATCGCACCGGCAGGCGCACGACGGGAGATGCGCTATCGGGGTTGCTCCCGGTGGGATGAGCGTGCCGCGCTACTGGGCCGGGTGAGCGGGGGGCTAGGTTTTCAATGTGTCGGAAAGTGACTTTTATACCGTTAATCACCGATATGACGCCCAGGGCGCGCCAGGGGAGTGGCCCACGTGGGAACTGCGGGCGCACGGCTCGGCCGCGCCCGCTCTCGCCCCCGGCCCCGCCGCGCCGGACGATCCCTCCGGGGGCCACGGCCCCGGAGGCTCGCTGCCCCGGCCCGATCCGCTGGGCCCCTGGTGCAGTGCCCGGCTGACCTTCGCCGACGGTGCCCGGGTCGATGTCCTGGTGACGGTCGCCGACGACCACATCACGGTGGAGGACGTGCGGGCCGACCCGCCGCTGACCCTCGCCGGCCTCACCGACCTGGCCGGCTGGATCGAAGGCCCGCTCGACGACGCCTTCCGTGCGGCCACCGGGCGCCCGCGCAGGGCCCGGCCCACACCACGGCAGCCCGGCCCGGCGGCCGCCTCAAAACGGCCGGCGTCCGGCCCGGGGGAGGGGCCGGCGGAGGCGACGGGCACCGTACGGGGCGACGGCGTACTCCACGGCGCGAACCCGGGCACCGGCGCCGGCCGGGGCGGCGCCGAGCCGTCCGCCGAGCCCGCCGCCGGACGGATCACCGAGCCGACCGCGGAGGCGTACGGCGCACCGACCGCCGCACCGACCGCCGAGTCGACCGTCGCGCCGACCGGTGCACCGGCCGCCGAGACGCCCGCAGCCCCTCCTGCCCCGCCCGGTCCGTCCGCCGCGTCCGCCCCCTCCGCTGCGTCGCCCGCCACCGTTCCGGTCTCCGCGTCACCGGTGCCGTCCGGCCCGTCGGTGCCGTCGGAGGCGTCGACGCCGGCCGCCGCCTCGGCGTCTGCCGATGCCTCGCCGTCATCCGACGCGTCGATGCCCTCCGCGGCGCCGGAGTCGTCCGAGCCCGCGACGCCCGCCGGACCCTCCGCTTCCGCTCCGCCTCCCGAGCGCACCCGTTCCGCCGTCCTCGCGCGCTCGCGGGCCGGTGCGCGCCGCAGGGTCGCCGCGGACGCGTACCGGCAGGCCCAGCGGGACGGGCGCGATCCGGTGCTGGCCGTCATGCACGCCACCGGCCGTAGCCGCCGAAGATCGCTGCGCCTGATCGCCGGGGCCCGCGACGAAGGTCTCCTGACGCCACGTCACAACAAGCGCTGACGTGTGAACGCCGGGGCATCCGCCCCCCACCTTCCGACACCCGCCGCACCCGCTGGGCCCGCCGCACCCGCTACGCCCGCTGCATCCGCCGCATCCGCCCGATCTCGGCGGTCTGCTGGGCGATGACGTCGTTGGCCATCTCCTCCGCCAGCGTGTTCCGGCCCGCGGAGAGCAGGTCCGTGGCCATGGAGACCGCGCCGCGGTGGTGCGTGATCATCAACGTCAGGAAGAGCGCGTCGAACTTCTCGCCGCGCGCCGCCCGCAGTTGGCCGAGCTGGGTGCTGGTCGCCATCCCGGGCATCTCCCCGTGATGATGGTGTCCGCTCTCCGCCCGCGACCCGCCGAATCCGGCCAACCAGCCTTCCATGGCGCCGATTTCGGGCCCCTGGCCGGCGGCGATCCGCTCGGCCAGCCGCCGGACCCGCACGTCGTGGGCGTACCGCTTCGCCAGGGCCGTCATCACCAGCGCCTGCCGGTGGTGCGGGATCATCATCTGGACGTAGCCGAAGTCGGCGGAGTTGGGGGAGTCGTCGGCGCGCGCCTTCCTGGCCTCGCCGGCGGTGAGGGTCTTCGCCCGCTCGCCCGGCCTGCCCGGTGCCACCACTGCCGGCCCGTCGGTCCCCCGTGCCCCGCCGGCCCGGTCCGTCCCGGCCTCGTCGCCGGACGAACAGCCGCTCAGGGCAAGGGAGATGGCCAGCCCCCAGCCGGCCGTGACGAGGATGCTCACTCTCCTGGTGCGTCTCCTGGGGCGTTTCACCGCGCGCACTCCTGTCCGTCGGACCCTCCGGCGGGGCTTGCCCGGTCCTTACCTGCCCCGCTCGGGCATTACCTCTTCATGGCCTTCTATTGATATGTACATGAGCAGCGCGATACTACCGGGGCCAAGCACCGTTCATCTCGGAACGGACTTCAGGAGGTCCTCGTGACGTCGTTGCACAGACCCCGCGTGCGGCGCAGACCCCTCAAAGCGGTGGCCGCGGCCCTCGGGCTCGCCGCCTCCCTCCTCGTGGCCGGGCCGGCGGCCGCCACCCCCGATCCCGGCGACCATCCCTCCCCGGCCCGGGAGATGAGCCGCAGCCAGGAGGCGGCCGCCCGGGCCGCGATCAGGAACGGCGGCATACCCGGCGTGGACGAGGTGGTCCACAGCGCCAATGTCCGCCCCCTGGCGAACATCCCCAAGCAGGCCCTCCAGGGCACCAACTCCGACCTCGCCTTCCAGGGGAAGTACGCCTTCGCCGGGAACTACGACGGCTTCGTGATCTACGACATCTCCCGGCCCGAGGCGCCGAGGACCGTGAGCCAGGTGCTCTGCCCCGGCTCGCAGAACGACGTCTCGGTCTCGGGGAACCTGCTCTTCCTGTCGACGGACTCCTCGCGCAGCGACGACTCCTGTCACAGCACCGCCCAGCCCGCGACGGAGAAGTCCTCCTGGGAGGGCATGAAGATCTTCGACATCAGCGACAAGGCCCACCCCGAGTACGTCGCCGCCGTCGAGACCGCCTGCGGCTCCCACACCCACACCCTCGTCCCCGAGCGCCGCGACGTCTATCTCTACGTCTCGTCCTACTCGCCCAGTGAGGCCTTCCCCGACTGCCGGCCGCCGCACGACGGGATCTCCGTCATCAAGGTGCCGCGCTCCGCGCCCGAAAAGGCCGCCGTCGTCGACTTCCCCGTCCTCTTCCCCGACGGCGGGAACCCCGGCGGCAGCACCAACCCGGGCGTCTCGCAGACCACCGGCTGCCACGACATCACCGCCTTCCCGAAGCTGAAGCTGGCCGCGGGCGCCTGCATGGGCGACGGCATCCTCCTGGACCTCGCGAACCCGGCCGCGCCCAAGGTCATCGACCGGGTCGAGGACAACGTCAACTTCGCCTTCTGGCACTCCGCGACCTTCAACGAGCGGGGAAACAAGGTGGTGTTCACCGACGAGCTGGGCGGTGGCGGTGCGGCCACCTGCAACGAGAAGACCGGCCCCGACCGCGGCGCCGACGGGATCTACGACATCACCGGCAGGGGCACCCACCGCAAGCTGGTCTTCAAGAGCTACTACAAGATTCCGCGCCACCAGGCCGACACCGAGAACTGCGTCGCCCACAACGGTTCGCTGATCCCGGCCAGGGGCCGCGACCTCATGGTCCAGGCGTGGTACCAGGGCGGCGTCTCGGTCTGGGACTTCACCGACTCCGCCCACCCGAAGGAGATCGGCTACTTCGAGCGCGGCCCGCTCTCCACGGACTCACTGGTCACCGGCGGTGCGTGGTCCGCGTACTACTACAACGGCCACATCTACTCCAACGACATGGCCAAGGGCCTCGACGTCCTGCGGATCGACGACCGGCGCACCGACAGCGCGAAGTCCGTACGGATGCGGGAACTCAACGTCCAGACCCAGCCCGACTACCGCTGACCGGCGACCGGGGTACCGCTCCTCGTACCGGCACTCCCGCCGGGCGGCTCCTCGCCCGGCGGGACCCCCAGCTCCCAGGCCAGTCCGTACCGTTGGAACAGCTCGGCGCGCAGCCGCCCGCCCGGCATCGGCGCCCCCGGCAGCAGCATCGCCACCACCGCACCCATCAGCAGTGCCCGCAGGAGCGGATAGTCCGCATCGGGATCGGGCGAGCCGTACGCCACGACCGTCTCCCGCAGCAACTGGGCCAGCCGTTGCTGCTCGGGGCACTGGATGAACCCGTCGGAGGCCAGGATTCCGGCCATGTGCGTCCGCATCAGCAGCGGTCGGTCCTGCGCGAGCCCCAGGATCGCGTCGATGGCCCGCGCCAGCAGCTCCCGCCCCGCGTCCGGCCCGTCCGGCCGCGGCTCGCGCTCCAGCGCCGCCTGCAGCGTGCGGTGCATCAGGCGGTGCACCGCGGACTGGAGCAGCTGGCGTTTGCCGGGGAAGTAGTACGAGACCAGCCCCCGCGCCACCCCCGCCCGCTGGGCGATGTCCCCCAGCGTCGTCGCCTCGAAGCCGCGCTCTCCCACCAGCTCGACCGTCGCCCGGAGCAGCCGCTCGCGGGACCGCCGCCGCAATTCTTCATTGACCGATGCGCTGCGGGGGGACATCCTGTAACTCCTGCGTTGACTGGTTCAGGGCCAATATACTCTGTACAACTCCGGATATCCGTCGGCGAGCGGAAACCGGCCGAGCTGCCCGATTCGGGCGACGCGGGGGATCGCCCGAATCGGGTGAGGATGAGGCCGGGGCCGGCCTCGCGGCCTGCGTCATAGCAGGTCACGAGGCCGACCCCGGTTCATGACACGGCGTGGTCCGAGCGCCTCCGGCCTTCGGCTCCCCCGTTCGACAGCGTCCGCGGAGGCCGGGGGAACGCTCACGCGTCGGTGCGGATCACCACCTCCAGCGTGCGCGGACCATGGACGCCCTCCACCCGTTCCAGCTCGATGTCGGACGTGGCCGAGGGGCCGCTGATCAGGGTGAGCGGGCGCGTCGGACGCAGCCGCGCCACCGCCTCCGGCACCCCGGTCTCCACCGACGACAGGTCGACGACGCACACGTGCAGGTCGGGCACGAGCGTCAGCGCCCGCCGCCCCTGGTCCGCCGCCCCGCCGTCCAGGAAGATCGTGCCGGTCTCCGCGCAGCTGACGGCGGAGGCCGTCACCACGCCGTCCAGCGCGTCCAGCCCGGGCGCCGGGATGTCCGGGGAGTCGGTCAGCACCTCCCCGTCGAAGGCGGTCAGCCAGGCCGGGTCGAGCCCCGCGGGGACGCCGACCCGGTGTGCCCCGTGCTCCCGGAGCACCTCGGCGATCATGGCCGCGGTGCGGTCGGACGGACCGGTGTGCACCCGGGCCCGGTAGTCGACCAGCCGGTCGGTGAAGAGGGCGAGCCGGTCCCCGTCGGGGAGGGAGCGCCCGGTGCGATAGGCGCGCGGGATCTCCACCTCGGGGTGGTCGGAGAGGGCCAGGGCGTCTCGGACGCGCCGGAGCACCGTCTCCCGTGCGGTCGCGGTCATGATCCCTCCGGGGCGTCGTCGTCGGGGTGCCGGGTGCCTTCCGCGGCCGCGGCCCGCATCGCGGCCGCGCCCTCGGCGGACGCCAGCCAGGAGCGGAAGGACTGTGCCGGCGGGGCCGGGGTGTCCCGGCTGTCGCTCCAGCCGTTGAACGGCGCCGGCAGCCGCGAGAACGTGCCGTTCCGCCCCGCCAGTACACGCCCGAGGCCCGCCGTCCGCTGCGCGGCCGTGAACAGCTTCGGCCGCTTCATGACCGCGGCCGCGGCCTTCATCGCCAGCCCCTCCGCGGTCGTGCCGGACTCCTCGGTGTGCTGGTGTCGCAGCTCGACCAGCAGCGACGGAATATCGATCTTCACCGGGCAGGCGTCGAAGCAGGCCCCGCAGAGGCTGGAGGCGTACGGCAGCGAGCTGTTGGGGTCGTGGTCGGCGCCGTGCATCCCGGCGAGCTGCGGGGTGAGGACCGCGCCGATCGGACCGGGATACACCGACCCGTAGGCGTGACCGCCCGTCCGCTCGTACACCGGGCAGACATTGAGGCAGGCCGAGCAGCGGATGCAGTGCAGCGCCGCGCGCCCGATCCGGTCCGCGAGCGCCGCCGTACGGCCGTTGTCGAGCAGCACCAGGTGGAAGTCCTGCGGGCCGTCGCCCGGCGTCACGCCCGTCCACATCGAGGTGTACGGGTTCATCCGCTCCCCGGTCGAGGAGCGCGGCAGCAACTGCAGGAAGACTTCCAGGTCCTCGAAGCGCGGCAGCACCTTCTCGATGCCCATGACGGTGATCAGCGTCTCCGGCAGGGTCAGGCACATGCGGCCGTTGCCCTCGGACTCGACCACCGACAGGGTGCCGGTCTCGGCGATCCCGAAGTTGGCGCCGGAGACGGCCACCCGGGTCGTCATGAACTTCTCGCGCAGATACGCCCGTGCCGCGGCCGCCAGATGGGCCGGGACGGTGTCCAGGCCGGGGTCGATCCCGGGGATCTCCTTGAGGAAGATCTCCCGGATCTCGTCACGGTTGCGGTGGATCGCGGGGACCAGGATGTGCGACGGCTGGTCGCCGGCGAGCTGCACGATCAGCTCGGCGAGGTCGGTCTCGTACGCGGTGATGCCCTCGCTCTCCAGGTGCTCGTTGAGGCCGATCTCCTGGGTGGCCATGGACTTGACCTTGAGGACCGCGTCGTTGCCGGTGTCCTTGACCAGCCGGGCGACGATCTCGTTGGCCTCCACGCCGTCGCGCGCCCAGTGGACGGTGCCGCCGTGTTCGGCGACCTTCCGCTCCAACTGCTCCAGCAGTTCGGGAAGCCGGTTCATGGTGTCGGCCTTGATCGCCGCGCCGGCGTCGCGCAGCTGCTCCCAGTCGGGCAGTTCACCGGTGGCGTCGAGGCGCTTGGCGCGGATGGAGCGGGTGGCCCTGCCCAGGTTGCGGCGCAACTGCTCGTTGCCCAGCTCGTCATGGGCGGCCTCGGGGAACCTCCGCGCGCCGCGCAGATGGCCCGTCCCGTAGGGGGAGCGCGGCGGGACGGCGGGCATCCCGAGGAAGGTGCCGCTCGTCGGCGGGCCGGTCGGGCTGCTCATCGGGCGGCCTCCGCGAGGACGTGGGGCGAGGTGCGGGTGGAGTTGAGGATCTGCGCCAGGTGCAGGGTCCTCGTACCGGACCTGAGGCGCGAGAGCCCGCCGCCGATGTGCATCAGGCAGGACGAGTCGCCCGCCGTGCAGACCTCGGCCCCGGTGCCGGCGATGTGGTCCATCTTGTCCCGCAGCATCGCGGAGGAGGTCGCGGCGTTCTTGACCGCGAAGGTGCCGCCGAAGCCGCAGCAGGCCTCGGCCTCCGGAAGCTCCACCAGGCGGATGCCGTCGACGGCGCGCAGCAGCCGCAGCGGCTTCTCGCCGACCCGCAGCATCCGCAACGAGTGGCAGGTGGGGTGGTAGGTCACCCGGTGCGGGAAGTACGCGCCGACATCCGTCACGCCGAGCACGTCGACGAGGAACTCCGACAGCTCGTACGTCTTGGCCTTCACGGCGGCGACCCCGGTACGCAGCCCCGCGTCCCCGTACCGCTCGGCGACGATCTCGTGCTGGTGGCGGACCGAGCCGGCGCAGGATCCCGACGGCATCACCACCGCTTCGATCGACGGGTCGCCGAACTGCTCGGCGAAGTTCCGCACCAGCGGGACCGGCTCGCGCTGGTAGCCGGTGTTGACATGCATCTGGCCGCAGCAGGTCTGCTCCGGCGGGAACACCACGTCGTGTCCCAGGCGGGCCAGCAGTACCGCGGTGGATTTCACCGCCTCGGGGAAGAGCGTGTCTCCCAGACAGGTGGCGAAGAGTCCGATGCGCATAGGGCCTCCTCCCATTTATGGTCCGACCATACTAGCTCCGGACCTGACGTGGAAGCGTGAAGAAGTTTGGTCCGACCTTATTGACATGCGACATCTTCAATGGGCTACTGAGGGCCGAGACGCCAGCCGGGCGGCGCCGCACCCCGGGGAGGGGCCCTGTGGGCCGGGCGGTGCACCCCACCCGAGAAGGAGCATCCGTGGCCACCACACCACCGGCCGTACTGGCCTTCTACGCCCCCGACGTGACCGCCGTCGGCGGCAGCCTCACCGCCACCGCGCTCCTGGGCCTGGTGCCCCTCGCGGTCTTCTTCCTGCTGCTGATGGCCGCCAGGCGGCCCGCACTCCACTCGGCGCTCGGCGCCCTGCTGGCCGCCCTCCTGGTGGCCGTCCTCGGCTACGGCATGCCCCTGCGGCTCGGTGCGCTGTCCGCGGCCCAGGGCCTGGTCTTCGGCCTCTTCCCGGTCATGCTGATCGTGGTGTCGGCCCTCTGGTTCTACGAACTCACCGTCGTCAGCAACCGCTTCGAGGACCTGCGCCGTTCCTTCAACGCCGTCGGGCGCGGGGACCTGCGCGTCCAGGCCATGCTCATCGCCTTCTGCTTCGGCGGACTCCTCGAAGCCCTCGCCGGGTTCGGCGCACCCGTCGCGATCACCGCCGCCATGCTGATGGCACTCGGACTGCCCCGGCTCACCTCGGCCGTGACCGTCCTGGTCGCCAACACCGCACCGGTCGCCTTCGGCGCCATGGCCATCCCCATCACCACCGCGGGCAACCTCACCGGCATCCCCGCCGAGGACATCGCCGGGGTCATCGGCCGCCAGAGCCCGCTGCTCGCCCTCTTCGTCCCGCAGCTCCTGCTCTTCCTCGTCGACGGGTGGCGCGGCCTGCGGCAACTGTGGCCGATCGCCCTGGTCACCGGAGGCGTCTTCGCCCTCGCCCAGTTCTGGTGCTCGGCCCACTTCGCCTACGAGCTGACCGATGTCGTCGCCGCACTCGCGGGCTTCGCCGCGGCCGTGCTCATGCTGCGCCTGTGGACTCCGACGACCCCGGACGACCAGCGCTCCCGGGTCGATGCCGAACCGCTGACCGGCCGCCGCGTCACCCTGGCCGTCCTGCCGTACCTCCTGGTGATCGCGGTCTTCGCCCTCGCCAAGCTCGACGTCGGCGGCCTCCGCATGCCCGAGCTGCTCGGCTCCGCCGACCTGCGGCTCAACTGGCCCGGCCTGTACGGCACTCTGCTCGCCCCCGACGGCTCCCCGGCCGGCAGCGCGGTCTACAAGCTGGAGGTGCTGGGGAACCCCGGCACCCTGCTCCTCCTCTCCGGCCTGCTCGTGACGCTGATCTACAGCAGGGCGAAGGACGCCGACCGCTTCCCGATGACCCTGCGCACGGGCCTGGTCTGCGCGGGACGCACGGTGAAGAACATGCGGATCGCCATCGCCACCGTCGCGACCGTGCTGGCGCTGGGCTACGTCATGAACCAGTCGGGGCAGACCCTCGCCATCGGCACCTGGCTCGCGGCCACCGGCGGACTCTTCGCCCTGCTCTCCCCGGTCCTCGGCTGGCTCGGCACCGCCGTCACCGGATCGGACACCTCGTCCAACGCACTGTTCGCCACCCTTCAGCAGACCGCGGGGAAGGCCGCGGGCATCGACCCGACCCTGCTGGTCGCCGCCAACACCACGGGCGGCGTCGTCGGCAAGCTCATCAGCCCGCAGAACCTCACCATCGCGGCGACCGCGGTGGAACGGCCCGGCTCCGAACGGATCCTGCTGCGCAAGGTCGTCGGCTACAGCGTCGTGATGCTGGCGGTCCTCTGCGTCCTGGTCCTCCTGCAGTCCCTGCCGGTGTTGTCCTGGATGCTGCCGTAGCGGCGAAGGCGGACATGGCCGCGGCGTGGGGCGGGCCCTGCTGCCCGCTCCGCACCGACGGCGTCCCGCCCGCCGGACGGACGTCCCTACCGGCCGGCGCCGTCCGCCCGGTCGTCCGGCGCGTTCTCGTCGACCAGCGTGCCGTGGAAGCCGCGGATGTGCTTCTCGACCAGATCGGCGGCCTTGGCGCCCTTGCCCGCGCGTACCAGCCGCAGCAGTTCGGTGTGCTGCTTGTTCAGCGCGGCCGTCGTGGCCGGCCAGTCCTCGGCCGCCTCCAGTGCCTGCAGGATCAGCGGCCGGACCGACTCGCGCACGGCCGAGGTGAGGGTGGAGGTGAGCTGGTTGCCCGAGCTGCGGGCGATGGCGACGTGGAAGCGGGTGTCCAGGTCGTTGAAGTCGTCCACGCCCACGTCCGGCTCCTGCATGCGGGCGAGGAGCGCCTCCGCCTCGTCGAGGTCCTCCGCCGACGCATGCGCCGCCGCGGTCTCGAAACTGGAGCGTTCCAGCACCACCCGTGCCTCCAGGACGTCCGCCAGGCTGTAGCTGCCCAGGGCGAAGTGCAGGCGCAGCAACCGGCCCAGCGCATCGTCCGGGTTGCGAACGACCCGCGCCCCGGCGTCCGGTCCGCGCCCCGCCTGGGAGACCAGCACCCCGATCGTCTCCAGGACCCGCAGCGCCTCGCGCAGCGCCGAGCGGCTGACCCCGAGCACCGGTGCCAGCTCACGTTCGGGCGGGAGCCGGTCCCCGGCCTTGAGTTCGCCCGCCAGCACCCGTTCCTCGATGCGTTCGAGCACGAGCTCATGCGTGCGCGACTGCCGCACCGGTCGCCACTCGGCAGACATCCCAACTCCCTGGCTCGGCCCTCATGCGTCCACGCGAAAACTATGTCACACACCCTGTGTGGTCGGACCATTTTGTCCCGGCAAGGGCGGGGGCCCACAACGTGCGGCGGCAAGACGGCAGAACCGGAACGGCGGGAACTGCGGGGTGGCGGTGCCGTGCCGGGGGTGGCCGGCGGCGAGTGGGGGCGGCGGGGCGCGGCGCCATCCGGGCATCCCCGTTCAAGGGGGAGGAATCCGGGCGCGGAGTGCCGGCCGAAGTTGTTCACCGACCGACACCTTGTGGCCTGCGTCACTGGCTGGTTAAGCTCCAGCACGTTTCTGGCACATTTCCTCCGCAAGTTGACCTATTGGTGTGGCGATCTTCACGATCTGCCCACGAACGTGAGGTGGCTTCGCATGGAACCGCGATCAGCGACCCCGCGCGCAGAGGACTCGCCGCACGGCTTACCGCCGGCCCCGCAACGGAACCTCTCCGGCGGCGCCCCGCGCACCGCCGCGAGACCGGTCGCGGGTCGCCCCTGATGACGTACTCCGCCCCGGTGGCCGCCCCCGCCGTCCCCCTGCCGCATGCGCGTCGCGACATCCGGCTGTTCTGGTGGGCGGGCACCTGCGACGCGCTCGGCAGTCAGACGGCCGGATTCGTGCTGCCGCTGCTGCTGTTGAGCCTCGGCCGTTCCCCCGCGGAGGCCGGTGCCGTCGCCGGGCTCGGTGCGGCCGCCACGCTGGTCCTCGGCCCGCTCGCCGCGGTGCCCGCCGACCGCGGAGCCCGCAAGCAGGTCATGGTGGGCGCCGCGCTGGTGTCCGCCGCGGCCATGACCGGGGTCACCGTGGCCGTCGCGGCGGGGCCGGTCCCGTTGGCCGTGCTCCTGGCCGCCGTCCTCGTCGAGCGGTGCGCGAGCGCCTGCTACGAGGCGGCGTCACTGGGCACCGTGGCGCTGGTGAGTCCCCCGCGGGAGCACCGGCGGGTGCTGTCCCGATTACAGGCGGGGGAGCGGGGCGCACTGGTCGCCGGGCCCGCGCTGGGCGGGCTGCTCTTCGCCGTCGGTCCTTGGCTGCCGTTCCTCGTGGACGCGCTGTCGTACGCCGTCGCGGCGGGCGGCATCCGCGCCATGCGCTCCCCGATGTCCCCGTTACGGGAGCAGCGTCCGCGGGCCGCCCGTCCGCGGCGCGCCCGGCGGGCCGTGTTCGCCGAAGCGGGGGCGGGCGTGGCGCTGGTCTGCCGGGAGCCCTTCCTGCGGCTGGCGCTGGTGTGGATCGCGGCCGTCAACTCCCTGCTCGTCGCGCTGTATTACACGACGGTCTTCGCCCTCCAGGACCACGGCCGGGGTGCGGCTCCACTGGGGCTGGTCCTCGCGCTGGCGGGGGCGGCCGGCCTGGCCGGGGCGCTGGCGGCGCCCCGGCTGGTGCGGCGGCACGCCGCGGCGAGCGTGCTGGTACCGGTGTCCTGGCTGCTGGTGCCGCCCGCCGCGGCCCTGGCGGTGGCCCGCGACGCCTGGCAGTTCGGGCTGCTGCTCGGGCTCCTCTGCTTCCTGACGCCCCCGGCCACCGTGGCGCTGCAGGCCCACATCATCCAGCTCACCCCGCCCGCGCTGCAGGCCCGCACTGGCACCGTCCTGGCCACCGCGTCGGGCGCCGCGGCGGCCCTGGCACCGGCCCTGGCCGGACTGTCCGCCGGCCGGGCCGGCGCCGCGGCCACCTGCGCGGGCTGCGCGGTGCTGCTGACCGTGCTCGCGCTGTACGTGACCTGGGCGGCACCGCGCCGCACCCGCGGCACCGAGGAGGAGACCGGATGAGCGCGACCGTGACAGGCGCCGACGTCACGCCGCCCGGCACCGGATTCCGGGTCTACCGGCCGGCCCTCCCCGAGGTCTGCCCCGGCGATCCGGCGCGCATGGCCCTGGCCGCGGACGCCGACGGCCGCTGCGAGATCTTCACCTGGAACGCCGCCACCGGCGCCGCCCGCCAGGTCACCGACAGCCCGGAGGGCACGGTGCACTGCGCCGTCGACGCGGAAGCCCGGGTGTGGTGGTTCGCCGAGGACCGCGGCGGCCACGGGCTCTGGTACTTCCAGGACTTCGAGGGCGGACCGCGGCACCCCGGCCTGACCGGGCTGCGACCGGGCCTCCCGTGCGGACTCGCCTTCAGCGACGCCGGCACCGTGGCCCTCGGCCTCGGGGACGGCCGCTCGATGACCGTCCATCTCGGCACACCGGGCGGCCCGGCCCGGCGGCTGCGCACCGTCGACGGGGCCGCGCTGCTGACCGGGATCTCGCCGTCCGGCGGGCTGCTGGCGCTGTCGGGGGCGGCCGGCTCCGACCGTGCGGTCACCCTCGTGACCTGCTCAGGGGCGGTTCTCGACCGGCTCTCGGGGCGGAGCGGCCGGCTGTGGGCGCTCGGCTTCGCGCCGTCCCTGTCGGCCAGCGAACTGCTGCTGGTCCAGGAGGACAACGACCGCTACCGACTGGCCAGTTGGCGGCCCGGCACCGGACTGCGGCCGCTGAACTGGTGCCGCTTCGACACCGAGATCACCGCGCGCTGGTACCCCGAAGGGCGACGGGTCCTCGTCCGTCAGGACCGTCACGGCCGCTCCGCCCTCACCACGGCCGACCTCGACCGGCGCACCCTGACCCCGGTGCCCTGCCCGCCCGGCACCCTGCTCGACGCCGCCCCGCACCCCGGCGACGACGTGCACTACCTCTGGACCGACACCGCCACCCCGCCCCGGATGCGCTCCACTGCGGGCACCCGGCTGCCGGCGCTGCCCGCCCTGCCCGCCCCCGCACCCGGCCGGCACCGCGACCTGTGGACCCCCGGCCCCGACGGGCCCGTGCACACCCTGCTCAGTGAACCGGAGACCGCACCCGGCCGCAGGCCCCCGCTGGTGTTCCTGGTGCACGGCGGCCCCGCCGACCATGACCGCGACGCCTACGACCCGCAGGTGCACTCCCTGGTCGCCTCCGGGTTCGCGGTCGCGCGGGTCAACTACCGCGGCTCCACCGGCTACGGCCCCGGCTGGCGCGCCGCCTACGGCGAGGGCGTCGGGCTCACCCAGGTCGCCGACCTCGTCGCGGTCCGGGCCGACCTGCTCCGCCGCGGCGTAGCCCGCGAGGACGCGATCGGCCTGTGGGGCACCTCCTGGGGCGGCTACCTGGCCCTGCTCGCCCTCGGCACCCGGCCGGAGCTCTGGCAGGCCGGCGTCGCCGTCAAACCGGTCGCCGACTGCGCCGCGGCGTACCGCACGGGCACCCCCGCGCTGCGGGCCCTGGACGAGCGGCTGTTCGGCGGCACCCCCGACACCGTGCCCGGACGCTACGCGCGCAGCTCGCCGCTCCACTACGCCTCCGGCGTCCGCGCCCCGCTGCTGGTGATCGCCGCCACCCGCGACGTCAAATGCCCGCCCGGCCAGGTCCGCAGCTACCTCGCCGCCCTGCGGAAGGCCGGCGTCGCGCACGAGTCCCTGTGGCTGGACACCGGCCACGACGGCTACACGGGTGCCCACCACGTGGCCGCCCTGCAGCGCGCCATGGGTTTCCTCGGCCGCCACCTGCGCCGCACCCCGCGGCCCACCGAACCCCCCGTCCCCCAGTGGACGGGGCCTCCGGGAGCACCGGCGAGCCCGGCGTCCCCCGGAATGTGAGATCCGTTCCCGCACCACCGGCAGAACAGGAGACACCACCATGCAGAAGGACATCATCCACAACGACCCGCTCGCGGGTGACGAGGAGAACCGCAAGCCGGGCATCGGCATCACGGTGACCGTCCCGTTCCGCAACGCCGAGGACACCGAGGAGGACTGACCCTCCCCGGCCGGCCCGGTGCACCGCCGGGCCGGCCGGTTCGCCGCTCGCCACCGGACGGCCGCCGGCCGCCTCCCTTCCACCCCGCCGCCTACGAGGAGCCGACATGCGCGTCCTGCTGGTCAACATGCCCTGGTCCCCGATCGACCTGCCGTCCCTCGCCCTCGGAATCCTGCGACGCAGCGTCGACGAGCGCACCTCCGGTCACGCCGACGTCCTCCACGCCAACCTGGAGTTCACCGACTGGATCACCCGGCGCACCGAGTTCACCGCGGACGACTACCAGTTCTATGCGCTCTCCTCGTACTTCATGGGATGCGGCGACTGGGTGTTCTCCTCCGCCCTCTACGACGATCCCGCATGGCGGGTACCGGAGTTCCGCGCCTCCATGCGCGGCAAGCTCCGGGACGAACGGATCCGGATGTCCGAGGAACTGCACCGCGTGGTACCGGAATTCGTGCAGGAGACCGCCGAGCGGATCGTCGCGGCCGGGCCCGACGTCGTCGGCTTCACCTCCACCTTCCAGCAGAACACCGCCGCGCTCGCCGCCGCCAAGTACGTCAAACGCCTCGCCCCGCACATCGTCACGGTCATGGGCGGCGCCAACTGCGACGGTGAGCAGGGCGAGGCCGGCCACCGCAACTTCCCCTTCCTCGACTACGTGGTCCGCGGCGAGGGCGAAGCCGCCTTCCCCCAACTGCTCACCACCCTCGACGAGGGCGGCGACCTCTCGGCCGTCCCCGGCCTGTGCCACCGGAGCCCCGGCGGCACCAGCACCGCCAACCCGATGAGCACCAGCCCGCTGCCGCCCGCCACCATCCTGCCCCCCGACTACAGCGGCTACTTCGAGCGGCTGGCGTCCTCCGTCGCCCGCAACTGGGTGGAGCCCAAGCTCGTCGTCGAGGGGGCCCGGGGGTGCTGGTGGGGCGAGAAGCACCACTGCACCTTCTGCGGACTCAACGGCTCCTTCATGCAGTTCCGCAGCAAGAGCCCGGACACCTTCTACGAGGAGATCATGGATCTGGCGCGCCGCCACCGGGTGCTGGACATGTACGTCGTCGACAACATCCTCGACATGGGCTACCTCAGTACCGTCCTGCCCCGCATCATCGACAGCGGCTACGACCTGCGCCTGCACATCGAGATCAAGGCGAACATGCGCCGGCCCCAGCTGCGCACCCTCGCCGACGCCGGGATGATCTACGTCCAGCCGGGCATCGAGAGCCTGAACAGCCGGGTGCTCGACCTGATGGACAAGGGCGTGAGCGGCTGCCAGAACGTCCGTATGCTCCGCGACGGAGCCGAGACCGGACTCTCCGTCTCCTGGAACTACCTCCACGGCTTCCCCGGCGAGACCGCCGCCGACTACGAACCCGTCATCGCCCAACTGCCCGCACTGGAACACCTCGATCCGCCGGTCGACCTCTCCGCGCGCATCGCCATCGAACGCTTCAGCCCGTACTTCAACCGGCCCGAACTCGGCTTCACCGGCCTGCGGCCCGAGGAGCACTACCGCTTCACCTACGACCTGCCCGAGTCCGAACTGTACGACCTGGCCTACGTCTTCGAGGCACCCGAACGCGGCATCGGGGAGACCACCGTCACCTCCCTCAACGACGCCCTGGGCGCCTGGCGCAAGCACCACGTGGACAGCAGGCTCACCCACACCGACCTCGGCGACCGCATCGTCTGCGTCAGCCGCCGGCGCGCCTTCGACTGGGGAGCCATGGAACTCACCGCGCCCCTGGAGATCGCGGCCTTCCGGCTCCTCGACCAACCGCACGCCCCGGCCGCGCTGACCCGCAAGCTCGCCGCCCGCCTGCCGGAGCACCCGGTCGACGAGGCCGCCGTGCACACCCTGCTCCAGCACTGGGTCACGCTCGGGCTGGTCTTCACCGACGGCGGCCAGTACGTCCACCTCGCGCCCGCGGCCGTCAACGAGGACCTGCTGCGGCTCGACTTCATGCGCCACCGCCACGCCGTGCCCGCCGCGCAGCAGACGCCGGACGCGCCCCGGGCCGTCGTCCACGCCTGACCGCCGCCCACGAGGAGACCCCCATGACCTGCACCACCACCCACGCCCCCGGGGCGCTGACGCTCGCCGCGTGGCGGGACTACGACGAGGACGCCTGCGCGCTGCCCGGCATGAGCCTGGGCGAACTCGACCTGACCGGCCCCCCGGAGGAGGACGCCGCCCGGCTGTGGGAGCTGGGGGTTCGGCGGGTGCGGCTCGCCGGGGAGATCGACCTGACGGCCGTCGACGACCCCGCGTCCGCCGCGCACGCGGTCCGGCGACTGTGCCTGATCCGCGATCTGACGGCACGCGCCGTGCTGGTCCAGTGGGAGCTGCGCCTGCCGGCGGAGCCCGCCGACGGCTGGCGCGAACTCAGCCACCTCCAGCCGCCCCGCACCCTCACCGGCCCCGCCGACGCGGCGGACGCGCTCGCCCAGTGGCGCGACGAGCACTACCTCTGCAAGTGCCTGTGGCGCGAGGGCCCCGGCTTCGTCCAGATCCGCGACCGCCGCTGGGGCAACCTGCGCCGTTTCACCGCGGACGAGCCCGCCTACCGGACGGCGATCGCCCAACTCTCCTACGGCGCACCGCTGTCGGCCGTACCCGAGGCCATCGCCGCCGACTTCCTGGAGGAGCGCCTGGTCTCCCGCACCGGGCCGCTGCTGTGGTGGCTGCCGTACCGGGTGAACCGGTGGATCCAGGAGGCGATGGCCATCTGAGGCACCCGTGGGGGGAGGGGCCCGGGGGGGAGGGCGCCCCGCCCGGCCCCT
>Ga0207426_1000884_pt1 | contig 30977 bp, 33 predicted proteins | sample AraplaMF_Cvi_mMS_FD_184265 | JGI IMG/M metagenome (GOLD analysis project Ga0207426, IMG submission 184265) | Arabidopsis root microbial communities from the University of North Carolina, USA - plate scrape MF_Cvi_mMS (SPAdes) (version 2) | ecosystem: Host-associated > Plants > Roots > Endosphere... | reverse complement strand
TGCCGGCAGCATTGCGGAAAGCTTCGATCGCCTTCGGGCTCGCGCCAAGGGGTGTTTCATTGGAAGAGAGCTTGTAGACGCGGGCAACGCCCGGCGCATGTTCCTTGCCCGGCACATAGGCTGCGATATCCAGAATACCGGGACGCGGAACGGGCTTGCTCTTCTCTTCGCTCATGGGATCGACCTTGGAAATACCGGGAAAATTCGGCTGAAATTGCCCCGTGGCAATAGAACGGAACGGCGCCCTTGTCGAGTGCCACGGCTTTAGGCTCTAACGACTGCGCGTCGTTGGAACGCCGTGCGGCGCCAGAACCGGTACGAAGACGCGCCGCGAGGCGCGGGCGGCAACCGGCAGGCCCTGATAGAGCCGCTTCTGCGCCTCGACGATAATAACGCCCGAGAATGCCGGCCATAAGGCGCGTCCCACGCGGTCGAAGACACTGCGCAGGCTCATCATCGTGCGCAGCTTCGAGGGTGGAAAGAACAATGCTTCCGCCGTCGCGCCGGGCGTGAAATTGGTCTCGCGCAGAAGGCTCGTCAGCTGCCCTCGCGAATAGGGGCGTCCAGAGCCGAACGGCGTGTGTTCCATGCGCGCCCAAACACCGCGGCGGTTCGGGACGACGATGACCAGCCGTCCGCCTGGCGCCAATACGCGCCACAGCTCCTTCAGGGTTTCCCGCGGGCTTTCGGCGAATTCCAGGGAATGGACCATCAGCACCCGGTCAATCGAGGAATCCGGCAGTGGCAATTCCTCGTCGAAGATCAGGGCGGTCGAGGAAAGAGCGCCTACCGGCCAGTTCACCGCCCCCTGCCCGGCCGGCATGAAGGCAAAGGTTCGCTCCGTGTCGGGTTGAAAGCGATCGAGGAAGGGAACCACGTAGCCGAGGCCAACGAGACGCTCCTGCGGTAGCCGCACCCAAAGCGACGAGAGGGCCATAGCGATCGAGTGCTCGGCAATGCGCCCGAGGTCGGAATGATAGAACTGGCGTAGGTCGACAATATCAGCGTGCATCAAGGCAAATGTTATCAGTGCACGGTTGGACTTCAAGGCGCGACCCTCTACATTCCCGATATACCCGCGATAAAGAGGCTGCCTGAAACTATGAAACCTTTGGATTTAGACGTTTTTCTCTGCCGTTCCGACAATTTCGGTGTGTTGGTGCACGATCCTGAAACCGGCCTGACGGCATCGATCGACGCTCCGGATGCAGGCGCAGTGGAGAAGGCTGCGTCCCGCCGCGGCTGGACGATCTCGCATATCTTCACAACCCATCACCATACGGACCACGTCGAAGGCAATCTCGCGCTCAAGGAACAATATGGCTGCGAGATCATCGGCCCGATCAACGAGGCGGTGGCAATCCCCGGCCTCGACAAGACCATGGCCGATGGCGATACATTCCTGTTCGGCGATCACACGGTACAGGTCATCGAGACTCCCGGACATACGGCCGGGCATATCTGCTACCACTTCGTCGACGACAAGCTGCTTTTTGCCGCCGATACGCTATTTGCGCTCGGCTGCGGGCGTCTTTTCGAGCGCCCGGCTGCCGATATGTGGCACTCGCTTCAGAAGCTTGCCGTGCTGCCTGACGAAACCGCGATCTACTTCGGCCACGAATACACACTGTCGAACGCACGTTTTGCGGTCACCATCGATCCGGACAACCAGCGACTGGTAGTCCGTGCGGCCGAAATCGAAGCTCTGCGGGCCGAGAACAAGTTCACCATCCCGACCACGCTGGCGCTTGAGAAAGAGACCAACCCGTTCCTGCGCGCCGCCGATCCGGCCATCCGTCGCAACCTGCTGATGGAGAACAAGAGCAACGAGGAAGTCTTCGCGGAGATCCGCCGGCGCAAGGACAATTTCTGATGTCGCCGGACGATATTATCCGCGAGCTTGGAATGCAGCCGCATCCCGAAGGCGGTTGGTACGTGCAGACGTTCCGAGACCTCAAGGGGGGATCGCGCGGCCACTCGACGGCGATCTACTATCTCCTGAAGGCGGGGCAGCGTTCTCACTGGCACCGCGTCCGTGATGCGGCGGAAGTCTGGCACCACTATGCCGGGGCTCCGCTTGCGCTTCACTGCTCTGAGGATGGCACCAGCAGCGAGACGCTGATCCTTGGGACTGACATCCCCAAGGGCGAGCGTCCGCAGGCGATCATTCCCGCCAACTGGTGGCAGTCAGCCGAAACAACGGGCGATTACACGCTAGTCGGATGCACGGTTGCGCCCGGCTTCGAATTCGCATCCTTCGAAATGGCACCGCCGGACTGGAAGCCGGCGGATTAGAGCCTTTCAGCGTCTAGGCTATTCCGCCTTGCTCAACCATCGTGGCCTTGCGGCGAAACATCTCGTTTGCCGCAAGCACGGCACCGCCTGTCACGAGCACGCAGGCGAGGGCGATCCGCCAGCTCGGCTCGGCAAAGCCGAACAGCGTGAGGTTGAGCGTCGAGAGAAGCGGCGCGGCATAGCTTGCGGCACCCAGGATCTGGATATCGCCGTTCTTGACACCGTAGTCCCACGCATAAAAAGCCGCTCCCACAGGAAAGAGCCCGAGGCCAACCACCGCGATCCACTGCAACGCCGTTTCCGGCCAGACGGTTGTCTCGAGCCCGAGATGGCAAATGAGCGACAGGATCGAGGTCGCGATGCAGAAGCCGGTGACGACGTCGGTCGAGACCGCATCGAACCGCCGTGTCAGCAGCGAATAGCCCGACCATGTGAAGGCGCAGAGGAAAGCCGCTCCATAGCCGACGGCATAGGCGCCATCGAAATTGATGCCGTTGCGTCCGACGATCAGGAAGGTGCCGCAGAGACCGGCCAACGCCCCAGCCACATGATACCAGCGCAGTCGTTCGCCCGGCAGCAGCGCCGATCCGACGACGATCAAGAGCGGCCAGAGATAGGCAATCAGCCCGGCTTCGACGGCCGGGGCGTTTCTGATGGCCGTGAAATAGAGGAAATGATACCCGAACAGGCCGGCGATCCCTGTCACCCAGACCTTGGCCGGCTGCTTGAGCAGCGCCAGGCGCGAACGATTGAGGAGCAGCACGACGATGCCGGGAATGCTGCCGATGGCAAAGCAGATAGCCGATAGCTGGAACGGCGGCATGGTGCCTGATGCAGCTGTCAACAGCGCCAGGATCGACCACATGAGAATGGCCGTAAAGCCGATTAGCGTCGCCCGAAGCTTCACCTGTCCCCCTTCACGGAGGCCCCTGCTCCGTCAGCTTGCACCGTACTTTACAGCGGTGATCGTCACCGGTCCGTATTGCGTCGGAATACGAACATAAACAGGAGCATATACATTTGCCGCGTCTGACTTGGCAAACCAGATTTCCATCCGGCTGCTCTTGCTCAGATAATCGATATCCTTCCGCCCCTTCTTGTAGCCGGAGCGAGGGACGAACCGCACACTGCAGACGGTCGCCTTGCCGTTGAAACCCGTGGTCGAGAAATTCTGGGCACCCTTCGGCGAGAGCACGAGATCCATGCGCATCTCGCCGTCATAAATCGGCAGCTTCTGCGCGCAGACATTGGCATCTGCGGGGAAGATCAGACCCGAGATCGGATCGAGGACCGAGCGCATGTCGCTTGCCGGTACGTTGACCCAGTTGTTCGGAGGCTTTCGGGGCGGCTTCACCGTCGTCGAGGTGATATTGCCGTTGCTGTAGCGCACCTCGTATGTCCGGGCGCGCTTGCCGCTCTTGTAGTAGAGATAGTAGCGGGACGCCTGCAGTCGGTCGCCGCGCAGAACGCCGTCGACGCTCGTCTTGGCGGAGATATTGGTAACGAGATCGGCAAGGCCGGCCGAGCTGATGTCACCCGACACCTGGTAGCTCTTGTCGTCCTCGATCTTCGTCAGGAAAGCGGCGCGCGCAATCGTCAGAATACCGAGCGAGACCCTGTATTCCGTCCGATGCACGATCTCGCTCGCGCTGGCCGGAATGGCCATCAGCGCCGCGACCCCGGAAACAAAAATGCGTTTGCCCAGATGAGCCATGAAATGAACCTTGTTCAAGCGGCTGGTAAAGCCGTTCATCACGGTCTATACGCCTGTGTCACGACGAAGCAAACACAAGCTTTTTGACAGAATTGCGGGAAACGCCAAGGTTTGGCTTGACGCACGCGGCCTGTCTGACTATAGAACCGCAACTTTCCAATCATGGCCCGTTGGATTGCTAGCCCGATTTTGCGCGGGTCCGCAACCGATGGCCGAGAAAAACAAGAATAGGTGTTCCATGTCCCGCATGTGCGAATTGACCGGCAAGGCAGTCCTGACTGGTAACAATGTCAGCCATGCCAACAACAAGACCAAGCGCCGGTTCCTCCCGAACCTGTGCCAAGTTACGCTGATCTCCGACGCGCTCGGCCAGCGTTATCGTCTTCGCGTTTCGGCTGCTGCTCTTCGTTCCGTCGAGCATCGCGGCGGTCTCGATGCCTTCCTGCTGAAGGCAAGCGAAAATGAACTGTCGATGCGCGCTCGTCTGCTGCGTCGCCAGATCGTCAAGAAGACTGCCGAAGCTGCTGCTGCGTAAGCTTCGACCGCTTCTTCTTCATACGGCTTCAAAAGGCTTGCACGGATAATATCCGGACAAGCCTTTTGCTTTGCCAATTGTTCCTCGAACTGGTGGCATACCCCAGGATAAAAAAATGCTGACGACTCGCTCTACGCTGATCTATGTCGCACTGATGACGCTGGTCGTCGTCGCCTCGAACTTCCTCGTCCAGTTCCCGCTGCATGCCGAGCTCGCCGGCATCAATCTGGCCGACATCCTGACCTGGGGCGCCTTTACCTATCCGGTCGCCTTCCTCATCACCGATCTGACCAACCGCCAGTTCGGCCCGCAGGCTGCCCGCAAGGTTGTCTTCGCCGGCTTCGTCGTTGGCGTGACGCTGTCCTTCTATACCTCGGTTCCGCGTATCGCGATCGCCTCCGGCTCGGCCTACCTCGCTGGCCAGCTGCTCGATATCTCGCTCTTCAATCGCCTGCGCCGTCAGGCCTGGTGGCGCGCGCCGCTCGTCGGTTCGCTCATCGGCTCGATGCTGGACACGGTGATCTTCTTCTCCTTCGCCTTTGCGGCCTTCTTCGTCTTCTTCGGCCCGAACGATCCGTTCGCGCTTGAATCGGCGCCGATCCTCGGCGTCCTGTCGGCTGCGGCACCGCGCTGGATTTCCTGGGCGATTGGCGATTTCTCGGTAAAAATGATTGTCGGCCTCGTAATGCTGCTGCCCTATGGCGCGCTGATGAATGTGCTGCGCCCGATGCAGGTAGCGCGCGCCAACTAAAAAGTTCGAAGCCACTATCTCGGACGGACGGCGGAGCCTATGCTCCGCCGTTTTGCATTCGAGCACACGGAAACTCGCTGCACGATTGGCTATTCTGCGGCTACGCTGCTTCCAGTGATCGGCGGCTGATGCCAGGTTTCAATTCTGTAAGCGGGCCGTGTCGCCGGCTCGCGGTTCCACCAACCGGAACTCCAGCATCAAATTCCGTTGCAGGATGGAATGGTTGTCGTCGGAGACGATCACCACATGCGTGGTGCCGTCATCGGCCGTGAAGGCATCCAGGCCTTCCATATTGTCGATCTGGTAGCTGAAGTCGCCCTGCAGCAATATCTCGCCGTCCATGACGGCGCCCGGGCGGATGTCGGCCGCCTTGATGCGGCGAATGCGCATCCCGATACCTTCCGCCATGTTGAAACGACGCTCCAGGAGCAGGAGATCACCGTTCGGCAGGAAGGCTCCGTCCGTCGCGTCGAAATCGCCATAGTGAGCGAGCGCAAGGCGTCCCTTCTGCGGCCCGTCCAAGATTGCTGCATAGGCATTCCCGTCAGCGTCCAGGCTGCGCTCCGCGACGATCAATATGCCTCCTTTCAGAACGCTGTCGACGGGTGCAACGGCGATCGTCTCGAAGCCGCGATTCCCCCGCAGCGATCTCTTCGGAAAGGGAATGGGAAGGGCATCGATCGCACGCGATGTCGCGAAACCCGGATCGGGATAGGCATCGACCCGATGATCCTGCTCGAAGGAAACGAGGATCCGGTCGCCATGCAGCGTCAGGCCCTCGGCATCCATATACCCCTTGCCTTCGAAGCTGCGCCCCACGCGGTTCTTCATCGGCGTGATGGCGACTTCGGCGAGACCCGACAGGCGCCCCTGCGGATCGCGTTCGATATGACCCGTCATCCAGTGACCGGTGTCCAGCACGCCGACGAAATGCGTCTTGTCCGATCGAAACCGGATCGACGACAGAGAGCCGAACAGTCGCTGCGGCGAGACCATTTCCAGCCCGCTTAGAAACTCGAGAGAGCCGAACTTGATCTCATCGGAGCCGATCTTGAAATCGGTGATGACGCGACTGCGGACCTCGACGTCGCCCTCGGCAAGCGCCGACGACATGAGAGCCGCCAGCCCGAAAGCAATTGACATCAGGCTGGCGAAGGGCTTCCGGAGCATCCAGAAAGCGTCCTTTCGCGGTTAACCGGCGCGGCGGAGGCGACCGCCCCGCGGCTGGGCGGTCTTATCTTCAAACAGCGACGCAAGCTGCTCGGTCATGGCACCGGCCAGCTCGTCAGCATCGACGATCGTTACGGCGCGCCTGTAATAGCGCGTCACGTCATGGCCGATGCCGATTGCCAGCAGCTCTACCGGTGAGCGCGTCTCAATCCGGTCGATGACGGCACGCAGATGTCGCTCCAGGTAGTTGCCCGGATTGACCGACAGCGTCGAGTCATCCACCGGCGCACCGTCGGAGATCATCATCAGGATCTTGCGCTGCTCACGGCGGCCGATCAGGCGGTTATGCGCCCACATAAGCGCTTCGCCGTCGATGTTCTCCTTGAGCAACCCTTCGCGCATCATCAGGCCGAGATTGGGCCGCGCGCGACGCCAGGGCGCGTCGGCCGACTTGTAGATGATATGCCGCAGATCGTTGAGACGGCCCGGCGTCTGCGGCTTGCCGCTGGCAAGCCACTTCTCGCGCGCCTGTCCGCCCTTCCAGGCCTTCGTCGTGAAGCCCAGGATCTCGACCTTGACGCCGCAACGCTCCAGCGTGCGGGCCAGGATATCGGCGCAGGTGGCGGCAACCGTGATCGGACGGCCGCGCATCGAGCCCGAGTTGTCGATCAGAAGCGTCACCACCGTATCGCGGAACTGCGTGTCGCGCTCCATCTTGAAGGAGAGCGCCTGCATCGGGTCGATGATCATGCGCGTTAGGCGTGCCGGGTCGAGATAGCCTTCCTCGAGATCGAAGTCCCAGGAACGGTTCTGCTGCGCCATCAGGCGGCGTTGCAGGCGGTTGGCCAGTCGACCGACCGCGCCCTGCAGGTGCGCAAGCTGCTTGTCGAGGAAGGCCCGCAGGCGCTCGAGCTCGGCCGCGTCGCAAAGCTCTTCGGCGGTAATCGTCTCGTCGAACTCCTCGGTGAAGACGTGGTAGTCCACCTTCTCGTTGAAGTCGTCGAAGGGCGTGTTCGGACGGCGGGTCTCGCCCGGCGTCTCGGAATCTTCCTCGCCTTCTTCCTGCATGTCGTCGTCGGAGATCTCGGCGCCTTCGGTCTCGCCGTCCTCCATCTGCTCGTCGGCGACCTCGCTGTCCTCTACGGGCGCGGCATCCGATCCCGCATCGTCATCGACCTCCTCCTGATCCTGCTCGTCGCCGTTCGGCTGGTCTTCCTGCTCCGATTCATCGTCGGACTCTGGCTGACTGTCGTCGTCACCGTACTCTTCCGCCATTTCCATGGCGGAGAGCATGTGGCGGATCACCTTGGAAAAGGCCTGCTGGTCGCCGATGACGGAGGGAAGGTCGTCGAGGTCGGACCCAGCCTTCTCCTCGATGAACGAGCGCCAGAGATCGAGCACCTTGCCGGCGGAGGCTGGCGGCTTCTCGCCCGTCAGCTTCTCACGCACCATCATGGCCATCGCTTCGCCGATCGGCGCGTCTTCCTGCCGCTCGATGCCGGAGAAATTCGCCTTGGAGTATTTCTCGTCGGTCATCGTCCGGAGATTCGTGGCGACGCCTTCCATCCGCAGCGCACCGATCGATTCCACGCGCGCCTGCTCGACGGCGTCGAAGATTGCCCGCGCGTCGGAGCCTTGCGGGGCCATCGTCGCATGAACCTTGTCGTCGTGGCATGCGAGCCGCAGCGCCATCGAGTCGCCGAGACCGCGCGTAATCGCCAGCTCACGCATGGTCGGGCGCTTGGAAAGCTCCGGCAGACGGATCCTTTCGGCCGTCATTCCAGGGCGTTCATTGGCGAAGGTCACCTCGACGTCGCCGTCGCCGGCGATCGCGCGCACACTGCCGGTTATCGCCCGGCGCAACGGCTCGACGTCGACAGGCGAGCCGGGCTTTGCTTTCGAATTGTCACCGCGAGCAGCCATGATCGGTTGGCCTTAGGCCTCCAGGACGATGTTGGCGGCGCTTTCCTTCAGCTCGACGCCGAAGGCGCGCTGGTAATGCTCGGCAACCAACGGACGCTCCAGCTCGTCGCACTTGTTGAGGAAGGTGGTGCGGAAAGCGAAGGCGATGTCACCGAAAATCTCGGCATTCTCGGCCCAGGTGATAACCGTACGCGGGCTCATGACGGTCGACAGGTCACCGTTCATGAAGGAAGCACGGGTCAGATCGGCGACGCGCACCATCTTGGAGACAAGATCGCGACCTTCCTTGTTCTTCCCGAAGCTCTTCACCTTTGAAGCGACGATGTTCACTTCATGGTCGTGCGGCAGGTAGTTCAGTGTGGTGACGATCGACCAGCGGTCCATCTGCGCCTGGTTGATCTGCTGCGTGCCGTGATAGAGGCCGGTCGTGTCACCAAGACCAATCGTGTTTGCCGTCGCAAACAGGCGGAAGGCCGGGTGAGGACGGATGACACGGCTCTGGTCGAGCAGCGTCAGGCGGCCGGACGATTCCAGCACGCGCTGGATGACGAACATGACGTCAGGGCGGCCGGCATCGTATTCGTCAAAGACGAGCGCGACATTGTGCTGGTATGCCCAGGGCAGGATGCCGTCCTTGAATTCGGTGACCTGCAGGCCGTCCTTGAGCACGATTGCGTCCTTGCCGACGAGGTCGATACGGCTGACATGGCTGTCGAGGTTGATACGCACGCAGGGCCAGTTGAGGCGGGCGGCGACCTGTTCGATGTGCGAGGACTTACCCGTGCCGTGATAGCCTGAAATCATCACGCGTCGGTTATGGGCGAAGCCGGCAAGAATGGCGAGCGTCGTCTCGCGGTCGAAGAGATAGTCGGGGTCGAGGTCCGGAACATAGGCGCTGCCCTGGCTGTAGGCCGGCACGCGAATGTCGGAATCGATACCAAAGACCTCCCTGACCGAAACGGTGGTGTCCGGAAGCTCCGAAATATCAAGGTCAATCTTGCTCATCATGTCTCCAAGGCGGGTGCCCGACACCCGGCCATACTGTCTCAGCCCATTTCGCAACCATGACGCCGCAGTTTACCCCGCGCTCGTTCATGTCGGAACGTCGGCGATGCTTCTCCGGGACTGAAACGAAACCTCGGGGGCGATAATCTACCGCTAGCGAGCATTCTTGAACAAAGTCCCGGACAAGAAACGCCGCGCCCGGAAGTGGCCGAGGCGCCTGTGGGACAAACGCAGAAACTTATGCCGCGGTTGCCTGCGGCCTCAGCCGATTTGGGACCATACCTGATTGAAGACCAAGAGCAAGGACGGGAATTAACAAAAACCGTTCTGCTTCAATAATTGATAGGCCTGGATGACGGCGCGGAAGCGTTCCTCCGAGCCGCGGTCGCCGCCATTGGCGTCGGGATGGTGCTTCTTGACCAGTTCCTTGTAGCGGCTCTTGATCTCAGAGGAGGTGGCGCTGGCATCAAGCCCCATCGTGTCGAAGGCCTTGGCTTCCAGGCTTTTCAGCTTGCGCTGCTCGGGAAAGCGCGGGCCGCTCCCCTTGGTGCCGTTGACGAAGCCGAAGGGATCGCGCACCCGGTAGGAGCCCGAGCGCATATCGGAGTGCAGCGGGCTGTTCTTGGCGGCCTTGTTGACGCCGACCGTCCAGGTCGGGCGATGCCCTGTTATCGCTTCCTTCTGGTAGCGCGCAATCTCGCCGTCGGAAAGGCCGGAGAAGTAGTTGTAGCCCTTGTTGTATTCCTTGACGTGCTCGAAGCAGAACAGGAAGAACTGTCCCTCGGCATTGCGTCCGACGGGAGCGCGATGCACGCCTTTTTTGTCGCAGCCATCCCACTGACAGGCAGGGGGTGCCTGTTCGGTTTCCTGCTCGCGTTTGCGGCGGGTACGGATGCGGTCGAAGTATTTGGAATCGAGTCTCATGACGGCGCTAATTATGGGCCTGCGAAGAGGCGACAACAAGAATTGACAAACCGGAATGTTGCTGGCTTGGTGGGAACCTTTTTCGCAAAGCAACGAGACCATGACACTGCAGACCCGCATCGAAGAAAAGCTGACCGCCGCGTTCGCGCCGGAGCGCCTCAGCGTCATCAACGAAAGCCATCTTCATGCGGGCCATCAGCCTGACATGACGGGCACCGGCGAGACCCATATCCGGGTGCGCATCGTATCCGCCAAGTTTGCCGGCATGCCGCGACTGGCGCGGCACCGTGCGATCACGGAGCTTCTGAAGCCAGAACTGGATGCCGGATTGCATGCACTCGCCGTCGAACCGGCAGCCCCTGGGGAGCCGGTGCGTTGGTAGGCGGCTGCGTGAATATAGGAACTGGGCGGCGCTTTCCCAAGAGCGCCGCAAAGACTTAGCGGATGAGAAGCGCGGTGCCGTAGAGCCCGAGCGCAAAGAAGGTATGCGCAACGAGATTGAGAACGCGCACCTTGTTCGGATTGGGCGTCTTGGAGGCCGCCACTCCGAGCCCCATGCCCGGCTGCATCAGGAACCAGCCGGCGCCGACGGCGACGATGGCGAAGATCCAGGCAGGCAGGAAAGTCGGCGTATCGAGCCAGGCGGAGCCGACGATCAGCACCAGCAGCAGACCGTAGATAATGCCGACGGCATAATGGCCAATCCAGCCGAGCGCCCGCTCGTGCCGATAGGGTTCGGCGGCATTGATGTCGTCGTGAAAGACGCTTCCCTTGGCCACTTCCTTGAACCAGCGCCCGGCCGGCGCCCAATTCGGCAGCCCGCCACCAGACGTGACGCCGTAGAGCACGGTCCAGATATCCATGAGCGCGGTCGCGCCGATACCGATGATCACAGAGCGCCAGATAATATCAAGCATGTGAAATCCCATCAAAAATGTGCCGCCGGCCCCCTCGGCCAGATCGGCGAAGGTCAGGCCGGCTTCGCCCCGTCCTCCTCGGCCGAGCGGATACGAAGCCTGGTGATACGGTTCTTCTCGCGCTTCATGACGATGAAGCGCTTCCCATGAAAGGTGAAGGCCTGACGCTCTTCCGGAATGGTCATGGATTCGTGGATGACCAGACCAGCGATCGTCGTCGCCTCCTCATCCGGCAGGTGCCAGTCGAGCGCCCGGTTGAGATCGCGGATCGGCACCGTTCCGTCGACGACGATCGAGCCGTCGGCCTCCTGGCGCACGCCCTGCATCTCGATATCGTGCTCGTCGGAAATATCGCCGACAATCTCTTCCAGAATGTCCTCCAGCGTCACGATGCCCTGCACCTCGCCATATTCGTCGACGACGACGGCAAAGTGCTGCTTGCGGCGCAGGAAGGCGTTGAGCTGGTTCTCGAGACTGGTGCTATCGGGCACAAACCAGGGCTTCTGGGCGATCTTCGAAATGTCGAGATTCTCCGGCTCGACATTCGGCTCGGCAAGCGCCCTCAGAAGATCCTTCGCATGAACAACGCCAATAATATTATCCGTCGTGCCACGCCAGAGCGGCATGCGGGTAAAGGGGCTTTCAAGGATTGTCCGTACGACGACCTCAGGCGGATCGTCGGCATTGATCGCCCGCATCGCGGTGCGGTGGACCATGATGTCGGAGAGCTCGAGTTCGCCGAGATCAAGGACGCCCCCCAGACGGTCGCGGTCTGCCTTCACCACCGATCCTTCGCGATGCAGCAGATCGACGGCGCCGCGCAGTTCCTCGTGCGCGGAGAGCATCGAGACTTCGCGCGACAGATTGATGCCGAAGAGCGACAGTATCCGGCGAACGATCGCATTCACAAAGGACGAAACCGGACCGACGACGGCGACAAACATCTTGACTGCAGGAGCCGTGTTCAGCGCAAACCGATCGGGGGTGGAAATCGCCCAGCTCTTCGGCAGCACTTCGGCGAAGATGACCAGGATGACGGTCATCGCCAAGGTGGCGAGCGCCACGCCGGAATTGCCGAAGACGCCAAGAAACAGGCTGGTCGCCAGCGACGAGGACAGGATGTTGGCGAGGTTGTTGCCGATGAGCAGCGCGCCGATCAGTCGGTCGCGGCGTTCGATAAGCTGACGCACGATCCCCGCACGTTGCTCGCCGTTGGCTTCGAGCGTGTGGATGCGGCTGCGGGAGACGGCGGTCAGCGCGGTCTCCGAGCCGGAGAAGAACGCCGACATGAGGACGAGGGCCACGATAGAGACAATTTCCGGCCAGTATGCGGAAAGAAATGCCAACGTGCCGTCGAGGGTCATCGCGGGTGTTTCTCCTTGAGGAAGCTCAGCACTTCCGACGCAGGTACGTCATCGGCGACGAAGGACTGCCCGATGCCGCGGGTCAGGATGAAGGTCAGCTTGCCGCCCTTCACCTTCTTGTCCTGGGCAATCGTGTCCATCAGCATTTCGGCCGGCGGCAGCGCTCCCGGAATTTCCGACATGCGAGTGGGCAGGCCGACGGCCTTCAGGTGGGTTTCGACACGGCGGGCGTCATCCGTGCTTGCCAGGTTCATGCGCGCCGAGAACTCGTGCGCCAGAACCATGCCGATCGAAACACCTTCGCCATGAACGAGGCGAGCGCTGTCATAGGCGGTCGCAGCCTCAAGCGCGTGGCCGAAGGTGTGGCCGAGATTGAGGAGGGCGCGTTGTCCAGTTTCGCGCTCGTCGGCAACGACGACATCCGACTTTGCCTGACAGCTGGTGGCAATCGCCTCGATGCGCGCGGCACCGCCGGCAAAGACTGCCGGCCAGTTGGCTTCCAGCCAGGAGAAGAAATCAGGCTTGTCGATCAGTCCGTATTTCGCGACCTCGGCGTAGCCGGCGCGAAACTCGCGAGCGCTCAGCGAATTCAGGACATCGGTATCGGCGAGCACCAGATCCGGCTGATGAAAAACGCCGATCAGGTTCTTGCCGTGGCGGCTGTTGATACCCGTCTTGCCGCCGACCGAGGAATCGACCTGCGACAGCAGCGAGGTCGGAACCTGCACGAAACGCACGCCGCGGCGCACGATGCCCGCCGCAAAGCCCGTGAGGTCGCCGATAACGCCGCCGCCAAGGGCGATCACGTAGTCGTTGCGCTCGATCCGCGCTTCGAGGACCTTGTCGCAAACGGTCATCAGGTGCTCGAAGCTCTTGGTCTTCTCGCCCGCCGGAAGCACGAGGGTCGCAGACGCGATGCCCGCCGCCTCGAGGCTTTGAACCAGCGCATCCAGATAGAGCGGCGCCACATGTGCGTCGGTGATGACAGCCGCCTTGCGGCCCTTCAGGCGCGAGGCGATCTCAGTACCGGCGCGTGCGATCAGGCCCGGCCCGATCAGGATATCGTAGGCGCGCTCTCCGAGCGGTACGTGAACCTTGCGTTCGGAGGCGGAGGCATCAGCATTCATCAGGCTGCACTTTCGGTTCGGGCGTCGATCACGGCTTTGAGTACTTCTTCCGCCATCAGTTCCTTGCGCACATCGCGCGAGAGGACGGTGAGGTCGGCGAGCTCGTAGATCGGATAACGCGCATTCATCAAGTTTTCGAGGGTCTGCTTGGGATTCTCGGTCTTGAGCAACGGCCGCGTGTCACGCTTGTTGACCCGCTCCCAGAGAACGTCGAGGTCGGCCTTCAGCCAGACGGAGACGCCGCCCTTCTTGATATGCTTGCGCGTCCGGTCGTTGATGAAGGCGCCGCCGCCGGTGGAGACCACCCGCGGACCATTCTTCAACAGGCGTTTCATGACGCGGGTTTCGAGCGCCCGGAATTCTTCTTCGCCATAGGCGGCGAAGAGCTCACCGATGGACATGCGGGAGACCCTCTCGATCTCGGCGTCGCTATCGACGAAAGGGATGCCGAGCTGATGCGCGACGATCCGGCCGACGGAGGACTTGCCCGCGCCCATCAATCCGACGAGGATCAGGTTACGAGAACCGAGCGCAGCACGAGCCCTGTCTTTCAAGCTTTCGGCAACGGTCAGAACTGGGTCGCTCATTGGTCCATTCACACTTTGTTTGCGAACGGTATCGACAAATGCAGGTGTAGCGTCAAGTCGCGGGCAAGGGAAACGTGGTTCAAATGCACCTTCTTGCACTTGCAAACATGCTTCTTCATAAAGAAGCAGAGCCATGGAGTCGCTGAATGCCAAGTCTGTTCCGTTTTCTCGCCATATTGGCGATCATCGCCGGTGCGATATACGGAACGATGTGGGCATTGGTTGCTTTTGTCGAGCCACAGGAGCGCGACGTGACGATCCGCCTTCCGTCCGAGCGGGTCAATCCTCCGGCCACCGGCGCCATCAACCCGTCCAAGAAGTGAGACAATGAAGGATCTCGGCTGGGTTCACGTCGAAGCCTTTCTGGAAATGATGAGCGCGGAGCGGGGCGCTGCGGCCAATACACTCTCTTCCTATGAGCGGGATCTTGACGATCTGCACGGTTTCCTGAACGGCAAGGGAGTGCGCCTGCTGGAGGCGGCGTCGGCCGATCTTTCGGCCTACCTGTCTTCCCTTGCCGCCCAAGGCTTCAAGCCTTCCTCGCAGGCGCGGCGACTGGCGGCAATGCGCCAGTTTTATAAGTTCCTTTACGCCGAGGGTCTGCGCACCGACGATCCGACCGGCGTTCTCGATGCGCCGAAGAAAGGCCGGGCTCTGCCGAAAACGATGGGGGTCGACGAAGTTGGCCGGTTGCTCGAGCAGGCGGAAACCGAAGCGCAGGATTCCGCGCCCGGACAGTTGCAGCGCCTTCGCATGCTGGCCCTGCTCGAACTGCTCTACGCAACGGGGATGCGCGTCAGCGAACTCGTCTCGCTTCCGGCCCGCGTGCTCGACCAGGACGGACGCTTCCTGATGATCCGCGGCAAGGGCAACAAGGAACGGCTTGTGCCGCTATCGCAGTCGGCGATCGTGGCGCTCAAGCTCTACGGCCGTATGCTCGCCGCTGAAAACGACGCCGCCAAAGTGCTGCAGGAAAGCCCTTGGCTGTTTCCCGCAGCGTCCAAGGAGGGCTATCTGCCGCGTCAGGTTTTCGCGCGTGATTTGAAAAATCTTGCGATCCGGGCAGGTCTTACCCCATCTATGATCTCGCCGCATGTCATGCGGCATGCATTTGCAAGTCATCTTCTCGCCAATGGCGCGGATCTTCGCGTCGTTCAGGAACTGCTCGGCCACTCGGACATTTCAACCACGCAAATCTATACGCATGTGTTGGAGGAACGGCTTCAACAACTGGTCCAAACGCACCACCCCCTTGCCAAACAGGCCAAAAAGCAGGAATAGGACCGGCGACAAAGGGCGAGCTCATCAAACTAGCCCCGGCAAAGGAACGGAAACGCACCTCATGCACAACTATCTCGACTTCGAAAAGCCGATCTCCGACCTCGAAGGCAAGATCATCGAACTGAAGAAGCTCGCCACGGAAGACGAGAGCATCGACACGTCAGATGAAATCGGCAGGCTCGAAGTTCGCGTTCGCGAAGCGATGGTCGACATCTACTCGAAGCTCAACGCCTGGCAGAAGACGCAGGTTGCGCGCCATCCGCAGCGACCGCATTTCGTCGACTATGCCAAGACGCTGTTTCAGGAATTCACGCCGCTTGCCGGCGACCGCAAGTTCTCCGAAGATGCCGCAATCCAGGCAGGCCTTGCCCGCTTCCGCGGCCAGCCCGTCGCCGTTCTCGGCCAGGAAAAGGGCAACGACACGAAGAGCCGCCTGAAGCACAATTTCGGCAGCGCCCGCCCCGAAGGCTATCGCAAGGCGATCCGCGTTCTCGAGATGGCTGACCGCTTCGGCCTTCCTGTTATCACGCTCGTTGACACGGCAGGCGCCTATCCGGGCGTCGGCGCCGAAGAGCGTGGCCAGGCCGAAGCCATCGCCCGCTCGACGGAAATGTGTCTCTCTGTGAAGGTACCGATCGTTTCCGTCGTCATCGGCGAAGGCGGCTCGGGCGGCGCGATCGCGATCGCCACCGGCAACCGCGTCTACATGCTGGAGCATGCGATCTACAGCGTCATCTCGCCGGAAGGTGCAGCCTCGATCCTCTGGCGCGATTCCGCCCGCGCCAAGGAAGCCGCCACCAACATGAAGATCACGTCCGAGGACCTGAAGGCGCTCGGCATCATCGACGGCGTCATCAGCGAGCCGCTCGGCGGCGCGCATCGCGATCCGGACAGCGTGATCGCCACGACCGGTGATGTCATTGCCAAAGCTCTGGGCGAGCTTTCCAACCGCACCGGCGAGCAGCTTCGCAACGAGCGTCGGCAGAAATTCCTCAACATGGGCCGCAATTTGTAGTGCACAAACGCGCGGCTGCGCCGTGAATGAGGCCAAACCTTGGCCACAATAATGTTATCAATAACATTACTACTTGCGGGGGACGCGAGCGCGCTTCATAGGCTGCTAAGAGTTTGTGAACCATAGTCAGCCTATGATTCGCTCCGCGTGCCGGGGCCGGGTTGCATACTGTTGATGGGCTTTTTTGAATGCGCATTCGTCATTTTGCATATGTTTCCCTGATGGCGCTGGCTTTGGCCGGCTGCAACGATGCATTGGAAACCGCCCAGGTCGATCTTTCCAGCGTCAAGAACAAGGTCGAGCAGCCATTGCCGCCACGCATCCTGTCCGAGATGTCGGCCAAGAGCATGCAGCGCAACTCGCCGATCATGATCCGCATCTTCAAGGAAGAAGGCGCGCTGGAGATCTGGAAGGCGAAAACCGACAATCGCTTCGACAAGATCGCCGACTACAAGATCTGCGCCTGGTCTGGCCGCCTCGGCCCGAAGGTAAAAGAGGGCGACCGGCAGGCCCCGGAAGGCTTCTACAACCTGACGCGCGCCAATCTCAATCCGAACTCCAAATACTACCTCGCGATCAACACCGGCTTTCCGAACCGCTATGACGCTGTGAACGGCCACAATGGCACCAACCTGATGATTCACGGCGCCTGCTCTTCGTCGGGCTGCTACTCGATGACCGACCAGCAGGTACTGGAGATCTACGCCTTTGCCCGTGACGCCTTTGCCGGCGGCCAGTCGACAGTGCAGCTTCAGGCCTTCCCCTTCCGCATGACCGCGGAAAACATGGTGCGCCATCGCCTGAACCCGAACATCGAGTTCTGGAACATGCTGAAGGTCGGCTACGACAATTTCGAGGTCACCAAGCGTCCTCCCGAGGTGAATTTCTGCGAGAAGAAATACGTCTTCAACCAGCAGTCAACCGACAATGGCGAGTTCAATCCGGCCGGCAAGTGCCCGGCAATGTCGACGCCGCCGGCGCTGACCGCCGCGCTTGCCTCCTACGGCAAGACCTACGATGCCGACTACGCCAAGGCCATGAAGAAGTATGATGGCATGGCCTGGTACGACCCGAGCGAGGCGGAGCGCAAGGCCGTGGTCGCTAAGCTGCGAAAGGGTCGCGAACTGGCCTATGCACCGACCGGCACCTCGCTGGAGGCGGGCAAGATGGTCAAGGTCGCGGACCTCGAAGAGATGATGGCGAGCAAGACCGCGTCCGCGGTTGCCGCAAATGCGGCGCCCAATGCTACGCCGGCATCCTCCGAAGCAAAGGAAATTGCCGTCGCCGCTGCCGTTCCGGCTCAGGTTCCGATCCCAACGCCGAGCCCGCTGGCATTCGCGCCGGTACAACAGCCCGAACCGGTGGAAGTCGCCTCGAAGAAGCCGTTCTGGAAATTCTGGGGCAGGGACTGACGGCGTGAGCGCCATCCTCTATGACCTACGCGGGCTAAAGTGCCCACTTCCCGTGCTGAAGACCCGCCGCAAGATGTCCTCCCTTCCGAGCGGCTCACTGATCCGCGTCGAAACGACAGATCCGCTCGCTGGCATCGACATCCCTCATTTCTGCAACGAAGACGGCCACGAACTGATCGAGGCTGAGACGACGGAAGGCGGCCACCGCTTCCTCATCCGCAAGCGATAGATTAAAATCGCATTCCCGGCACGGCAAGCGGATTGTCGTGCAGCGCGGTGCGATCCGGCGTGTCGATGCGCGGCTTGCCGAGAAACGCGTCGAACAGATCCTTGACGAAGGCTTCCGGCAGATCCTTGGTGATCAGCACCATGCGCGTGCGCCTGTCCTGAGGGTCGGGCCATGCGGGCAGGCGCGATGGCTGATGGAAGATGCTCTGCACGCCGTGAAGCACCAGCGGCCGATCCGGGCGGTCCGAGACCGCGACGATCGCCTTCATCCGCAGCAGCTTGTCGCCATGCGCCGAACGCAAGAGATCGATGAACATGTCGAGCGCCATCGGGTCGATCGGCTTGTCCTCGACGATCGAGAAGGACCGGATCGAGGCATCGTGGCGGTTCACATCATGTGGGTCCTGGTGATCGTTCCCGTGATGATGATGGTGATGGTCGTCAGCACCATGGTGATGATGGTCATGCTGGTGATGCGCCTCATGCGCATCCTCATCCCGCAGCCAGCGTCCGACGTCGGCAATCTTGTTTGTCGGATCGTAGAGGCCGTTGACGAGCACACTGACCTGCCCTGCTTCGGCGCTGTCGGCATCCATCAATGCGGCACGCGGATTGAGCGCATCGAGACGCGCCTCCAGTGCTTCCAACACGTCTGGCGAAGCCATTGTCCGCTTGGAGAGAATCAGCCGATCGGCAACCGCGGCCTGCTTCACCGCTTCCTCGTGATTGTCGAGGGTCTGCGAGCCGTTGACTGCATCGACCACCGTCACGATGCCATCGAGGTCGAAATTGGTGGCGATGATGGGGTTGCCCATGATCGCCTGCATGACCGGTGCCGGATCAGCAAGGCCGGTCGTCTCGATCACGACGCGCTTCACCGGCTTGACGCGGCCCGTCTGTACCGCGTCCATCAGATTTGCGAGGGTATCGACGAGCTCTCCGCGCACCGTGCAGCATAGGCAGCCGTCCGACAGTTCGATGATCGCATCGCCCGAGCTTTCCACCAGTAGATGATCGATGCCGACATCACCGAACTCGTTGATGATCACGGCGGCGTCCTTCATCGCCGGATCCTTGAGGATCCGGTTCAGCAAGGTGGATTTGCCGGCGCCAAGAAAGCCGGTCAGGATGGTGACCGGTATCCGATCGGAAACAGCGCTCATGTCAAAGTGGCCTCAGAAAGTGGTCGGGCGTGGCAGCGGAACCGGGACCTTGGCAATCGTTCCCGCGGTATCCGCGGTCGCCAACTTGTCCGGCTGCGGTTCGTTCTGGCCCGGGATCAGTCCTGCGAAGACGAAGTTGGGGTCGTGGTCCATTTCCTGGATATAGGGAGACTGAACCTTCATGCGGCCCACTTCGTCGCGCGTTTCGCTGCGGACCTTGGCACCCTTGGCGCTGCAGATATCGGCGGTAATATCGGCGACCTGATCCTGACCCGGGCCATAGGGCCGTAATGAACTGAGCGTATCGGGCGCGGCAAACTGCGAAGTGAAGCCCTTTTGCAGCAGGTCGGCGGAGGCATCCGCCCGCGCCGCAAGACTGTCCGTGCCGAGCACGACAGAGATCAAGGTACGGCCGTTGCGCGTCGCCGAACCGATCTGGTTGAAGCCCGAGGCGCAGATGAAGCCGGTTTTCATGCCATCGGCGCCGGCAAAACGACCGATCAGCACGTTGATGCTCGGCACGTTCTTGGTGCCCGTCGTGATGCCTTCAAGCGAGAAGTATCCGGCGTATTGCGGGAACTCGCGACGAAGCGCCACGGAAAGGACCGCAAGATCGCGCGCCGTCGTATACTGGCCCTTGCCGGGCAGGCCGTTCGGATTGACGAAATGCGAGTCGGTCATGCCGAGCTTCGCCGCCTCGGCGTTCATCTTCAGCACAAAGGCTTCCTGCGTTCCGCCGACGGCCTCGGCAACGGCAACCGCAATGTCGTTTGCCGACTTGACCATCAGGATCTTCAGCGCGCTGTCGAGCGTCAGCTTCTGTCCCGGCTTGAAATACATCTTTGCCGGCGGCTGGGCTGCCGCCCGCTTGCTCATGACGATGGGGGTATCGAGGCTGATCTGGCCGGCGCGAACCGCGTCGAAAACCGTATAGACGGTCATGAGCTTGGTGAGCGAAGCCGGATACCATTTGCGGAAGGCTTCCTCGTGCTCCAGCACGCGGCCGCTCTGCACATCCACCAGAATATGCGGATTCGCATAGGCCTGAGCGGAGGCCGAGAGCGCGATGGCGGCTGCGGAAGCTACGATTGAAAGCGGCCGCAAGGCGGCAAGCAAACGGTTCTGGCGCGTCAACACGGTTCGTCCTTAAAGATGTCCGGAAGTCTCGAAAGTTTCCCCTATTTAACGTATATGGCCATGACATGGCAAAGGGCCTTGATTAAGTTATTTCTGCGGCATCGTGTCCTTGCGACCCGATCCCGTCCCCGTTTCGATTTCACGACAGGAAGCTGACATGCCGATTTTGAACAGAGCCGCCGAACTTCAAGACGAGGTGACAGAGTGGCGCCGGCATATCCATGCACGCCCCGAACTTCTTTTTGCGGTCGAGAACACCGCCGCCTTCGTGGCTGAAAAACTCAAGGAATTCGGCGTCGACGAGATCGTCACCGGCATCGGCAGGACCGGCGTCGTCGGTCTGATCAAAGGCAAGGGCGAGGGCGGGCGCACCATCGGTTTGCGCGCCGACATGGACGCGTTACCGCTTACCGAAATCAGCGGCAAGCCCTGGGCTTCCACGACACCTGGCAAGATGCATGCCTGCGGTCACGACGGCCATACGGCCATGCTGCTCGGCGCGGCCAAGTATCTGGCCGAGACGCGCAACTTCAACGGCAACATCGCGGTCATCTTCCAGCCCGCGGAAGAAGGCGGCGGCGGTGGCAACCTGATGGTCAAGGACGGCATGATGGAGCGCTTCGGCATCGAAGAGGTCTACGGCATGCACAATCTGCCGGGTCTTCCTGTCGGGCACTTTGCCATCCGTAGCGGCGCGATCATGGCCGCCACCGACGAATTCACCATCGCCATCAAGGGCCGCGGCGGCCATGCGGCCCAGCCGCACCGCACGATCGACCCGATCGCCATCGGCGCTCAGATCGTCAGCAATCTGCAGCTGATTGCCTCCCGCAATGTCGATCCGCTGCGTTCGGTCGTCGTCTCGGTCACCAAGTTCAACGCGGGCTTCGCCCACAACGTCATCCCGAACGACGCGACGATCGCCGGCACCGTGCGCACGCTCAATGAGGAGGTGCGTAACCTCGCCGAAACCCGCCTGAAGCAGGTCGTCAACGGCCTCGTTGCCGCCCACGGCGCAGAGGTTGATATCGACTTCAACCGGAATTATCCCGTCACCTTCAACCACGCGACGGAAACCGGCCACGCCGTCCGCATCGCCGGCGAGATTGCTGGCGCAGGCAACGTCAATGCGGAGATCGACCCGATGATGGGCGGCGAGGATTTCTCCTACATGCTGAACGCCCGTCCCGGCGCCTTCATCTTCATCGGCAACGGAGACACGGCCGGCCTGCACAACCCCGCCTACGATTTCAACGACGAAACCATCGCCCACGGCATTTCCTACTGGGTGCGGCTCGCCGAACAGCGCCTCGGCGCCTGAAATCTGACGTCAGTTACACATGCAAAAGAGCTTGGCTTCCGGCCAAGCCTTTTGTATGCATGACGCTCAAGTGGTCCCGTAGCTCAGCAGGATAGAGCATCAGATTCCTAATCTGAGGGTCACGCGTTCGAATCGCGTCGGGATCACCATTATTTTCAGTAACCGTGTCGTACTGCGCGCTTCCGCTCTGAGTTCAGGGCAACGGAACCGGCGCGTCGCTGAGCGTTCGCAGATATGCGATCACGTTCAGTCGATCAGTTTCATCAGGCGCTCCACGAATCTCCATGTTTACGCCTGGGGTTGTGAGGGTTGGACCGGCGAGAAAAATGTTGAGGTCCTCGAACGTCCAAGTCCCCTCCCACGCCAACAGGGAGTTGTCAGGGCGGCACCGGCGATCGGCAGACCGATCGCCGACTCCTTGTTCACGTTGGCGCCGCGCTTGATCAGCAACTCTGCCGCTTCGGGATGTTCGCTACGAATGGCCAGGAAAAGAGGATTGGCTCCCTTTGTCCTGCTCTTCGATGTCAGCCCCGGCGTCGAGGGCGGCCGCGATGGCAGTCGGGTCGCCGCTCTTCACCGCCTCGTGAAGTGGGCGGCCTTGCGTAGCCCACGCATCGGTCTTCCCCTCCGCCAACACGATGATCGCGAAGCATATACCCCGATCCCCCACCCGAATAGCTCGATCTGCCTTGCCGGCGGTCACGCGCGCCTTCTCGACCCACTGGGCGGCAATCATTTCCACGTGCCAGCGAGGTAGTCAGGCGATGAGGAGAGAAACGCTTTTGGTCTCCGACTACCTAAAGCCGTGACAAAAAACCTTCCAACTCCTCCGCATCGACAGACACGCGATGCCGTTCCTCCGGATAGGCGCCGCTGGCGATGTCGGTAGCGTATTCGCGGAATGCCGCGATCCGTTCAGCCTGGATGCGGTCATATTCGGCGGCCAGGTTGCGATAGACCTTGGCATGGCGCGGATATTTCCCGCGGTTTAGGCCGAGCACGTCCTCGGAGAAGAGATACTGGGCGTCGCATCCGCTGCCGGCGCCCATGGAGATCATGAGCATGGAGGTGCGTTCAGAAATCGCTGCCGCTACCTCGGCCGGCACGACCTCGATCTCCGCGCTGAAGGCACCCGCGGCCTCCAGATCCTTCACTTGCTTGTAGACAAGAGCCGCCGTTTCGGCCGTCTTGCCGACCGCGCGAAAGCCGCCCGTCCATGTGGCATGCGACGGGATAAGCCCCGTGTGTCCGCAGACCGGAATATGCTCGTCGCGCAGCCGCCGGATCGTCTGCAGGCTGGCGGCGCAATAGATGGCATCGGCCGAGGCCGCCCGCATCTTTACCGCCGAGCGCAGGATCTCATCGGTGGTGGCGCCGCTCTGGCCGTATTCGCCACCCGGAATGGCAAAACGCCCCGGGGCGGCATCGCGGAACCGCGGATCGAAAAGAAGTTCCGGCGGCACGGAAATCAGGTCGATGCCGGCAGCCTCGGCCGCTTCCGCCTCTTCGAGCGACACGACGCGCAGCATGCTGAGCTGCCGCTTGCCCTTCATCGCTAGGAGGTCATGCACAGTCGGTCGCAGTTGTTTGCCCATCGCCGATACCTTGAGAATGCGGCAGCCAGTCAGGCGGCCAGGAGGGATTTCAGTTTGACGCTGCTTGCGACAAGCGCTGCGGGATCCGGATGCGCACGCGCCGCAATCAGCATTTCGGCAAGCCGGATATCGCGCGCGACCACGTTGCCGCGACCGATGCCGCTGGCCGCAAGCAGCCTGCCGGCTTCATCGAGATGAAAGAGAATGAAAGCGCCGTCGCCGAGGTCGCGGCGCAAATGCTGAACGGCGCCCTCCGCGAGGCCGACGATCTGCAGCGTTACGTCATACTGATCGGACCAGAACCAGGGAACGGCGGAAACGGATGTGCCAAGCCCCATCATGTTGGCGGCGGCCAATGCTCCCTGTTCCTGGGCATTCCGCCAGGATTCGAGCCGCACACGCCGGCCGCCATAGATCGCGAGGGGGAACGAGCAGCAGTCGCCGGCTGCGTAGATGTCAGGCGCCGAGGTGCGCAGGAATTCATCGACGGCAATCCCATTGTCGATTGTGAGACCGGCGCGCGCGGCAAGCTCCGTATTGGGAGTGGCGCCGATTCCGATAAGCACGAGGTCCGCGCCGATCATATTGCCGTCGGACAGGTGGACAACGGCCTTTTCGTCGTCTTCCGCAATGGCTGTTATAGCCACCCCGCAGCGGATATCGACGCCCTCGAGCGAATGTCGTTCGCAGATCACCCCGGCAACTTCCTCCGGGACGCCGCGCTTCAGCACGCGTTCCAGGCCCTCGAGGACCGTTACGGAAGTTCCGAGCGCACGCGCCGTCGCGGCAAGCTCCAGGCCGATAAAGCCGCCGCCGATGATGACAATATGCTTTCCGGGCACCATTGCCCTGCGAAGTGCCACCGCATCGGCATGCGTGCGCAGCGAGCAGATATGCTTGCTGTCCTCGGCAATATCAGGAAGCACCCGCGCACGGGCGCCGGTCGCGAGCAACAGCTTGTCATAGGCAATGGTAGAGCCATCGGAAAGCGTAACGGACTTTGCTTGACGGTCGAGATCCTGAACCGTCAGGCCGGTCAGCAGACTGATGCCGCCTGCGGCATATCTCTCCAGTTCGGCGATGAATTTCGGTTCAGCAGTCCCTTGATCGGACGCCTTCGAAAGCGGCGGCCGCTCGTACGGCGCGAGCGCCTCACTTCCAATCAGCGTGATCTCGCCGTCAAATCCCTTTTCGCGGAGGGCAAATGCCGCGCGGGCGCCGCATTCCCCTGCCCCGATGATCACGAAATGGGTCATGACAGCCTCCTCAGATCGAGATGAAGACAGCGCCGTCTTCGACCTTCACGGGATAGGTGCCGAGGTTGACGCAAACCGGCGCTCCCTTCGCCTGCCCCGTTTTGTAGTTGAAACGGCCATTGTGCTTGGGACACTCGATGATCTCGTCCATGACCAGGCCGTCGGCCAGATGGACCTGCTCGTGCGTGCACAATCCGTCCGTTGCAAAGAATTCATCGTCGGGGCTGCGATAAACCGCGAACGTCCTGCCCTGGTGATCGAACCGCATCACGTCCTCTTCGTCGATGTCCTCGACGGCACAGACCTCGATCCAATTTCCGCTCATCTCGTCCTCCCAGGCTTATGCTTGGCGTTGTTTATTGGGCAGCCGGCGCAAGCTCGGCGTGGAATTCCTCGCGATAGGGACGCGCCGTCGCCGGCAGTTCGCGCTTCAGGAAATAGTCCTCATTGCGCAGCTGGCGCAGGAATGCCGGGAGCATCTCGCGATAGCCGGACCAGATCGACGGGTTTGCCGCCGGCAGGTCGTGCTTGATCATCGCATGCAGGCGCGGCAGCGCATGGTAGGGCACCATCGGGAACATGTGGTGCTCGACGTGATAGTTCATGTTCCAGTAGATGAAGCGGCTGATGGGGTTCATGTGAACCGTGCGGCTGTTCAGACGATGGTCGATGACATTGTCCGCGAGGCCCCCATGCTGCAACAGTCCGGTCAGCACATGATGCCACGCGCCATAGAGCCTGGGCAGGCCAATCAGCACCAGCGGCAGGATGGAGCCCATCGCAATCGCAACGGCGATCGTCGCGACATAGATGGCAAGCCAGATGCGGGCGATAAGTATCGCGCGGGGCTGTTCCATCTCGGGGATGAAGGTCTTCTCCTCTACGCCGATGACGCCGACGGCATTGCGCAGCATGTCGACCATCGCGTGCCAGACATCGAGAATGCCGAAGAAGTTCAGGATCAGCCGCAGCAGATCCGGCGGACGCATTACCGCAATTTCGGGATCGCGGCCGACGATGACAGTGTCGGTATGATGGCGCGTATGGCTCCAGCGCCAGGTCACCGGATTGCGCATGATCATGAAGCAGGCGATCTGATAGACCGCGTCGTTCATCCAGCGCGTCTTGAAGGCCGTGCCGTGACCACACTCGTGCCAGCGGCTATCCGATGCCGAACCGTAAAGCACCCCATATGCCAGAAAGAAGGGCACGCAGAGCCACGAGCCCCAGAAGTAGACGCCAAGTCCGCCAAGGAGGATCATTGCGCCCAGCCAGATGATCGTGTCAAGGATAGCCGGAGCGTCGGAGCGCTGCATCAGCGCTTTCATGTCCTTGCGCGCAACCTCGGTGTGATACCACTCGGCGGCGGCCAATCCCATGTCAACGGCTGTGCGGCCGCTTTCACCGAGCAGGCTGTAGTCCCGCTTCCTCGTCTGATCAGCCATCTCAACCTCCCGCATGCCATCCCTCCCGGCCTATGCAGACGAGAATATGTTGACTTTCATCAAGCGACAATGCAGCCTTGATGTATTCTATCAAAAGACATCATTGCGACCACATCACAATGATGGATTCTTGCAAGGACCGAATGGTGAAGCGACCGACAATACAGGATCTGGCGAATGCTTCGGGCGTCAGCGTCGCGACGGTCGATCGTGTGCTGAACGGCCGGCATCGGGTTAGGGAGGAGACGGCACGGCGGGTCTATAACGCGGCGGCCTCTATCGGCTACCATGCGGTCGGCTTGCTCCGGCAACGGGTATTCCAGGACCTCCCGCATCATCGGCTGGGCTTTCTTCTGCAGCGTCCGACGCAGTCGTTCTACCAAACGCTCGCCAGGGAAATCGAGCAAGCGGCGCATGCCAACACATCGTCTCGCATAACCGCCCAGATCGAATATGCGACGGCGTCCACGCCTGCTGCGATCATTGAAAAGCTGAAGCTTCTCGCCAGCCGCAACCAGGCGATCGCATTGGTCGGTCCGGACTATCCGGCCGTCGCGGCCGAGGTTGAAGATCTGAAGGCCAGGGGCATTCCTGCCTTTTCCATTCTGTCCGATCTCGCCAGTGGCGTGCGACAGGGTTATATCGGGCTGAACAATCGAAAGGTCGGCCGCACGGCCGCCTGGATGATCGCAAAGGCTGCCAAGAAACCCGGCAAGGTCGCCTGCTTCGTCGGTAGCCACCGCTATCATGGACATGAACTGCGCGAGATCGGCTTCCGCTCTTATTTTCGAGAGAACGCCCCGGATTTCGAGGTTCTCGAGACGCTGATCAACCTCGAAACCCCTGAAATAACGCACGAAGCCACCATCAATCTCCTCAAGCAGCACCCTGATCTCGTCGGCTTCTATGTCTGCGGCGGCGGCATGGAAGGCGCGATCTCCGCCGTTCGCGAAGAAGGTCTCGCCGGCAAGCTTGTCGTCGTCGTCAACGAACTGACGCCGGACTCGCGCTCGGCACTCGCCGACGACGTGGTGACCATGGCGATCGCGACGCCCGTCAGGAACCTCTGCACCGAGCTGATCACATTGATGACAACCTCGATAGGATCAGAGGACGACGCGGTCCCGGGTCAATCGTTCCTGCCCTTCGATATCTACACCTCGGAGAACATCTAGCCCTGCCGGCGACCCGTCCTCCGCCTTAGCGCCGTGCGGCCCAGGACAATCCGCGTCGAAGAATGAGGCGCATATAGGGGTGGTCGAACTCGCTCGCGACATGGCCGAGAGCGGAATAGAACACACGCCCCTGTCCGAACTGGCGCTTGAAGGCAACGGGCATTGTCACGTTGCGGGCGGCCGAATCATACTCTCCGGAAAAGCGCGTCGTCGCCAGGATTTCGACCGACGGATCGTAGTGGAGGTAGTACTGCTCGGACCGATAGTCGAAGTCGGGAATCCCCGCCATCACAGGATCATGCTGACGGGTCACGTTGACGCGGAAATCGATGATGTTGCCGGGATGGGAGACCCATGTTACCCCGGAGACATACCGGAACGGTGCGCTCTCCTTGAATGAAGTCGCCAGCGCGCCGTGATGCCCCCCGAGGCCGAGACCGCCGCGCACAGCCTCCACCAGCGCGTCTGCGTGCGCCTTCTCGATTTTCTCGCCGGTAACTACAGGCACGAGCAGATCGGCGCCCGCGATCACAGCTGACCCGAAGATGCCAAGGTCGCCGGTCACCTCGACGGCAAAGCCATCCTCGCGCAACAGGTCCGCGACGCGGTGGGCGCACGCTTCAGGCTCGTGGCCGCTCCAACCGCCCCAGACGATGATCGCTTTGCGCATAAGCACTCCCTTGCCGAACACATTGGGCCGCCGAGAGCGGCCAGATCTTCTTTACGACAAGACGGGTCGAGCAAGCCAGTGCAAGCCTTGCCGGACCATATTTTCTTCCGACTCTCGGAAGGCGGAACTTTCCGACCCGTTCTGCGTTTCGCGGAAAACGGAGGGAGTGCTCGCCATGCGTATGAAACTGACGTTGCTTGCATTCGCATATCTTGTCGTCAGCGGCCTGTTGCTGGCAACCACCTATAAATCGGCGGGACCGATCACGACGCCAAAGACAGATCGGGTCGCAGCCTTCCAGATGGAACGCTTCGCCGGCTGAGGGATAACTACGCTACCTTGATATCATTGCGCACGGGCCGCGTTCCCGCGAGAGCGCGCGCGACGGCGGTTGCACGCTCGATCTCGGCTGCCGTGGCAACCATGCCGGTCAGCACGACCTCACGACCTTCAAGCGTCACCTTCACATCAGCCGCATCAATCCCACCAGCGACAGCCAAGGCATTCGCTACGGCCTCCTCGAGCGCGGCATCCTGGTTAGCTCCAGTCTCGGGTTCGAAGGGTTCGCCATAGAACGTCGGTTGCTTGAAAACCATGTGCCTTCCTCCTGTCTCGATTACGAAACGCAGCAATTGGCCGATTGGTTTCGCGCCACCCTGTTAGACATGGCAAGGGAGGGCAACCGCCCTCTCCCGGATTCGCTGGATTTCTGCTGCGCCGCACACTTGCCGCTCATTTCAATCCCCTGTACAGCCAGAGCCAATGCAAGAGTTTTGGCGAAATCACCGATGATGGCAGGCGAAAGTGCGCCGAGGCGCCTCAGTATTTTTGGCTCAACCGGCTCGATCGGACAAAATACGCTCGACGTTATCGAGCAGTTGGGCGGTCGGGACTGCTATGAGATCTCCGTCGTAACGGGCAACGAGAACGTCCAGCTTTTGGCGCAGCAGGCGAAATCGTCAGGCGCCAAGCTTGCGGTCACCGCCAGCGACGGCAAATATCACTCGCTGAAGGAAGAACTGTCCGGCAGCGGCATTGCGGTTGCCGCCGGCGTATCGGGCCTGGCTGAGGCCGCCGACCTCGAGGCGGATTGGGTGATGGCCGCCATCGTCGGCACGGCCGGCCTCGCGCCGACACTGGCCGCCGCCCGCAAGGGCGCAACGATCGCGCTCGCCAACAAGGAATGCCTGGTGTCAGCCGGCGACTTGTTCGTCGATGCAGTGGCAAAGGGCGGCGGACGGCTGATCCCCGTCGACAGCGAACACAGCGCGATCTTTCAGTCTCTCGACGAAGACCAGCGGCACGCCGTCGAACGGATCATCCTGACGGCTTCGGGCGGTCCGTTCCGCACCTGGTCGCGCGCCGACATGGCGAATGTGACCGCTGCAACGGCGCGAGCGCACCCGAACTGGTCGATGGGACTGAAGATCTCGGTCGGAAGTGCCTCGATGTTCAACAAGGCGCTGGAGATGATCGAGGCGAAGCATCTCTTCGGCGTTCGCCCGGACCAGATCGAAGTGATCGTCCACCCGCAGTCGATCATTCACTCGATGGTCGGCTACACGGATGGATCGATCATCGCCCAGCTCGGCAGCCCCGATATGCGGACGGCGATCGGTTACGCGCTCGACTACCCGCGCCGACCGACACTGAACGTCGAGCGACTGGATTTCGCCAAGCTCTCGCGCCTCGACTTCGAGGCACCGGATGAACAGCGTTTCCCGGCGCTCAGACTGGCGCGCACCGCGCTGGAACGCGGCGGCCTACAGGGCGCCATCATGAATGCGGCCGAGGAAATTGCGTTTCACGCGTTTGTCGAGGAACGGATCGGCTTCCTGTCCATGGCCGACATTGCCGAAGCGGTGATGGACAAGATGATCGCAACCGGCGAAGCGAAGACGATGGACGACGTCTTTGCCGCCGATGCCGAAGCCCGCAGGCTCGCTGCCGAACTGGTAGCCCTCAGCGAAAAGGCCGCCTGACGGCGGCCCAATCTTTTCCCAAACAATGTACCTTTAGGCCACGTGCCGCGCCAGCGCGCAGCGCGCCCAGAGCGAATGCAGCGCCTCGACGAGATGTTCGATGTCGGCGTCGTTGTGCAGCGGCGTCGGGGTGATGCGCAGGCGCTCGGTCTTCTTCGGCACCGTCGGGTAGTTGATCGGCTGCACGTAGACACCGCAATTGTCGAGCAGCAGGTCGGAGATCCACTTGCACTTGGCGGCATCGCCGACCATCACAGGCACGATGTGGCTCGGGTTCGGCATGTGCGGAATGCCGCGCTGATCGAGCAGCGCCCTCAGCTTGCGGACACGATCCTGGTGGCGTGCCCGCTCGAACGGGCTGACCTTCAGATGCTGGATCGAAGCAACCGCACCGGCAGCAAGGGCCGGCGGCAGCGCCGTCGTGAAGATGAAACCAGAGGCAAACGAGCGGATGAAGTCGCACAGCGCCGTCGAGGCGGCGATATAGCCACCCATGACGCCGAACGCCTTGCCGAGCGTGCCTTCGATGACCGTCAGGCGGTCCATCAGGCCCTCGCGCTCGGCAATGCCGCCGCCGCGCGGTCCATACATGCCGACGGCATGCACTTCGTCGAGATAGGTCATCGCGCCGTATTTGTCGGCGAGATCGCAGATCTCCTTGATCGGGGCAATATCGCCATCCATCGAGTAGACCGATTCGAAGGCGATCAGCTTCGGCGCCTTCGGATCGGCGGCCGCCAGCTTGGCTTCGAGATCATGGATATCGTTGTGCTTCCAGATCACCTTTTCGCACTTGGCGTAGCGAATACCTTCAATCATCGACGCATGGTTCAGCGCGTCGGAGAAGATGATCAGGCCGGGGATCTTGGCGCCGAGCGTGCCGAGCGCTGCCCAGTTGGAAACATAGCCCGACGTGAAGATCAGTGCCGCTTCCTTCCCGTGCAGGTCGGCCAGCTCGCGCTCGAGCAGAACGTGATAGTGGGTG
>Ga0207426_1000883_pt1 | contig 30996 bp, 25 predicted proteins | sample AraplaMF_Cvi_mMS_FD_184265 | JGI IMG/M metagenome (GOLD analysis project Ga0207426, IMG submission 184265) | Arabidopsis root microbial communities from the University of North Carolina, USA - plate scrape MF_Cvi_mMS (SPAdes) (version 2) | ecosystem: Host-associated > Plants > Roots > Endosphere... | reverse complement strand
GATTGCCGTGCTATTGCCTTCATTCAACGTAACACTATCAGCTGTCAGCGTCAGGATCTTCTGCGCAGGGTCGGTGATGTCTTTTATATAGATGCTGGTACTGGTAGCAGGCAGGTTAGTATTGCCCTTGTTACCATCTATTTTCACAAATCCTTCATCACTAAATACTTTATTGGTCAGCGTTTTCACCGGGGTGGCTGTACCACTGCCCGCGCCGGCGGCTATGGTGATAAATGTTGGAATACTATCGTAGCGGTCGTCGCCAACGGTAGATGCTACTGCATCTTTAGCCAGGCTGATCGTCCACGCTTTACCTGCTTTCCAGTTATGTGGGAAAGTAGCGGTGATAATGGCGCTCTGGCCTTCGTTTACGCTATCCGGTGTAGCGCTGACTTTAATTGAGTCGCCCGCAGGGAATGGATACTGTGCATCTTTGATCGTCAGGTCGAGCGTAGCCGGCAGGAAACTGTACACCGTGCTATAGGCGTCGCTTACTGTTGGTATAATGTGAATGGCTTCCACATCTTCTACCAGTATATCAGCTGCTACCGGCAGCAGGGCGGCTCCGGAGGCGCCGGTAAAGGTGGTATCTGTTGGCAGACTGTAATCTGTACCACGGATAGCCGTGCCCGTAGTTGGTAATGATATTTTAATTGGTATTTCTGTGGTTACGCCAGCTGGTAATGCAAAACCGATCTGCTGGTTGCTGTTTTCCGGCATGCCGGCAGCTGGTGGCGTAAAGGTGAGCTTTGTTTTTGTAGCGTCTCTGTGGGTAAGGTCATTGATCTTCAGCTGTACATCTGTTAACGTGTAGCCGCTGAGGTTACCTTTAATATTGAGCTGTTCGTCTTTTTCTATGACCTGGTCTGTTACCGCTTTGATCACCGGTGCAGCTGTTACAAACACCGCCGTGTCTTTAGGGAACACGATCGAGGTTTGTAAATACTGGAAGTCGGTACCGGCCGCTTCTGTGCCGGTGGCGTTGGTGGTTAAGTTAATCGTCAGCGGTCGGGCTGATTTGTAACCGGCTGGCAGCGACATTTTGATTGCCGTGCTATTGCCTTCATTCAACGTAACACTATCAGCTGTCAGCGTCAGGATCTTCTGCGCAGGGTCGGTGATGTCTTTTATATAGATGCTGGTGCTGGTAGCAGGCAGGTTAGTATTGCCTTTGTTACCATCTACCTTTACAAATCCTTCATCACTAAATATTTTATTGGTCAGTGTTTTCACCGGGGTAGCCGTACCACTGGCGGCGCCGGCGGCGATGGTGATAAACGTTGGAATGCTGTCGTAGCGGTCGTCGCCAACGGTAGATGCTATTGCATCTTTAGCCAGGCTGATTGTCCACGCTTTACCTGCTTTCCAGTTATGTGGGAAAGTAGCGGTGATAATGGCGCTCTGGCCTTCGTTTACACTATCCGGTGCGGCGCTCAGTTTAATAGAGTCGCCTGCAGGGAATGGATACTGCGCGTCTTTGATCGTCAGATCAAGCGTAGCTGGCAGGAAGGTGTACACCGTGCTGTAGGCATCGCTTACTGCTGGCGCCAGGTGAATATCTTCCACATCTTCCACCAGGATATCAGCCGTTACTGGCAACAGGGCGGCTCCGGAAGCGCCTGTGAAAGTGGTATCTGTTGGCAAATTATAATCCGTACCACGGATAGCCGTGCCCGTAGTTGGTAATGATATTTTAATTGGTATCTCTGTAGTTACACCTGCTGGTAATGCAAAACCGATCTGCTGGTTGCTGTTTTCCGGCATGCCGGCAGCTGGTGATGTAAAGGTGAGCTTTGTTTTTGTAGCGTCTCTGCGGGTAAGGTCATTGATCTTCAGCTGTACATCTGTTAACGTGTAGCCGGTCACGTTACCTTTAATGTTAAGCTGTTCGTCTTTTTCTATGACCTGGTCTGTTACCGCTTTGATCACCGGTGCAGCGGTCACAAACACCGCCGTGTCTTTAGGGAACACGATCGAGGTCTGTAAATACTGGAAGTCGGTGCCGGCGGCTTCTGTGCCGGTAGCGTTGGTGGTTAAGTTAATCGTCAGCGGTTTGGCTGATTTGTAACCGGCCGGCAGCGACATTTTGATTGCGGTGCTATTGCCTTCATTCAATGTAACACTATCAGCTGTCAGCGTCAGCACTTTCTTCGAAGGATCTGTAATATCCACGATAGTTACACTGACACTGTCTTTCACCAGTATACCATTATCCGGGGAATATCCCACCAGCACCAGGTCGCGGGTATCATCAAAAACATTGTTGCTGGTATTAGTTACACCAGTAGTATTGGAAAGCACATCGCCTGCAGGGATAGTGACCGAGTCAACAGCAAACGTGTAGGTGCCGGGGAGTGCGGTAGAAGAGCTGCCTGGCTTAAATTTCACCTTGATCGGAATTTGCGTGGTGACACCGGAGGGCAATTCAGCCCATACGTTTGGTACAACGCCTTCATTCACGCTTGCGGCAGAAATATGTAAGATGATGGGAGCTGTCATTGGCAGCTGTGCATCAATAATATCAAGATTTACAGGGGTGTTGGTTAATGCTGTATGAGCGGCATTTTCTGTCAGCGTGAGTGAAAGTCCGAGTTGTTCGGTTCCTTCAATTTTATTATCGTCTAAAATCTTAAAGGCTACGGGGATATCATGTCCACCCGGCAAGATCGTGGCGGTATCCGGCAATTGATAGTCCACGTTATTAGTGGCGGTAGAGGTGCCCAGTTTATTGATCTTTATACCAATAGGAACGTCGGTGGTTACATTTGGCGGCAGGGTAAAAGTAAGTTGTCCGTCGTATGGTTCTTTCAGCAAAGCCGGGGCGTCTGCCTTTATAGACACGATAGTCAGTGCAGGATTGAGTCTTGTTGAATCCTCCAGGATCATCGATTGGGAAGAAGTTTGTGACTGTCCCATTACCACGGCATCTGCTTTAAATTTCAGCAGCTCGTCTTTTTCAATAATATTGTCGAGTGTAGCTCTTACGGGAATATTTACACCATTGGAATCTATTTCAATCCATCCCTGTTGGTTAAATGTAAAATCAGTACCGGATGTAGCTTCGGTACCGCTTTGAACAGATAAGGTTACTTCAGTTCTTTCTGTAGCCATTACTCCCGGAGGCAGGGATACCCGCACGGAATCAATAATTCCTTCTTTAATTTTTGCCGGGGTGGTAAGGGTAATATTTTTGGGTTCATCGTCGCGGATGGTATAATCGCAGGTGGTAATACTACCTACGGTCAACATCTGGTTATCAGTTACCTGTTCCAGTTGAAGTTTAAAATGACGGCTGTACTCCAGTTTGTTATTCCCGATAATACCAATATTCTTTAACTGGATATATGATCCGGTAGGGTAATTGCCCTGCGGGATCATATAGCCACCCTGAAAAGTAAAGTCCGTTCCCTGTATTGCCGGGTGCGGATCGCCGGGATCTGCCGGCAGCAGGTTTATTTTCACCCAAAGGGGAGCATTCAGCACCCCGCCTGATTCTACTTTAAGTCTAAGATCATAGGGATCATGTGTGCTTCCAAGCGGGCCTTCATCACCGGCAGTATCGCTTTTTTCAAAGGAAACGGTGATGGGGTTACTGCCATAACTTGTTGTGGTGCCGGTCAGGTTTAAATTTACCGGCAGCAAACTATCTCCGTAGGCAATCCCGAGTCTTGTACCTACTGCCTGGTTTAAATTTTTTAGCCCCATGGAAATATCCACCGCAGATCCTTTACGGTTATTGGTATAGGAGGCGCTGGTGTTAATGGCATTGCTGAGTTTACCGGCGGTCATGTTAAGCCGCTGTGTATACACGCCAAAAAAATAGGAGCTAAACTGGCTATAGGCATGAAAAGTATGAATCAGGGGGCCTGGTGTGAATATGCCAGGAGGGTTCATACCTGCAGGCATAGCAGAACCGGGGCCTCTTACAAACCCTAATACCGACAGGTCTGCAGATTTATATCCATATTGCCATTTACTGTTCTCGTCTATCGGGTTGTTATAATCATCATCCTGTTGGGTGGAATATTCTTCAAAATAAACATGCGGTACGTTGTCGTAGTTCTGATTGTACACCGTGAAATCAATGGTATAATACTTCTCAGGCTTTATATAGCTGATGGTCATTATAACCGTAGAAGGATACTGATTGGTATTACCATTACTTGTTTCCGTGTTAATCACCTTTCCCACCATGCTCACCCGGTAGGGATCGGCAGCAGTACCGCTACCCATTACCTCAGAAACAGCATGATAGGTAACATCCACAAAATCTTCCGGTGAAGGACGCGCAGGATCTTCGATCCTGAAGTTAATATGCGTTTTAGCGCCCAGGTATCTGCTGGCGGGTGGTATGGCCAGGTTATAATCTTTGGCTGTTTCCGTTTTGCCTTTTCTGAATACCGCATAGGAGCCGTCGCTGTTGATCTCGAAACGTAAACCGTCGCTGGCGGTCAGACCACCACCCGGATTAATTACCACTGGAAAAGTTTGCTGTGCATTTACACCGATGCTTATAAGAAAGAATGCGGCTGCGAGGCATAATGCCCTAAGCAGGAACACGTAGATACGATGGGGCATACCTTGCTCTTTTAATTTCGTAGGATAGGAAAGGAGTAACATATAAGCGTGTAAATTTCTATTTATACATATAGATTTTTAATCAAAAAATGTAAAAAACAGTCTTTTGTAAAACCGTATATGCGAATCTCTCTAATTGGCTCTCTCCCAACAGCTTTTAATATTGTTCCTTTTTTTCTTCTGATGAAACTGAAAAACCTGCTGTGGGCAATTATGCTAAAATCTAAAGTCTAATGGCAGAGGGCTGCTGAGACGCACGTATGGCGTTTTTTATGATTTTTATAATTATTGTATACGCTTCAGACTGTAGCACATTTTCAAACAATTATATATAAAATCATATATTTTAATTAGCAAATCTATAATATTATTTATATTAAATCAAATTAATTTATCTGGGGAGATGAAGGAAGCATCGTACCGGGGTGATTAACAAAAATTTAGCCTGGCAACTGCGGTAACCGCGCAGTATCATTATGTTAAAAGTTAAAATAACCCTAGCTTTGCAAAAAAACAATTCAGAATGTCTACTATAGCAAAATCAAACATTGACTTTAGCCTCGGATACAAGGTAAAAGAGATGTCTCTGGCGGCCTGGGGTCGTAAAGAGATAGAACTGGCGGAAGCAGAAATGCCAGGCCTGATGTCATTGAGAGAAGAATATGGTAATACCAAGCCTTTACAGGGCGCACGTGTTGCCGGTTGTTTGCATATGACTATCCAGACTGCCGTATTGATTGAAACACTGGTTCACCTCGGTGCTGAAGTACGCTGGAGCTCCTGCAACATATTTTCTACCCAGGACCATGCTGCTGCTGCTATTGCTGCTGCGGGCATCCCTGTATTTGCCTGGAAAGGTTTAAATGAACAGGATTTTGACTGGTGCATTGAACAAACCCTGTTCTTTGGCAGTCCTGACCGTCCGTTGAATATGATCCTCGACGACGGTGGCGATCTGACCAACATGGTATTTGATAAATATCCTGAACTGATCCAACATATCAAAGGATTGAGTGAAGAAACCACTACCGGTGTTCACCGCTTATACGAGCGTATGAAAGCAGGTACTTTACCAATGCCGGCTATCAACATTAACGACTCCGTTACCAAATCCAAATTTGATAACAAATATGGTTGCCGCGAATCATGTGTAGATGCGATCCGTCGTGCTACCGATGTAATGATTGCAGGTAAAGTTGCCGTAGTTGCAGGTTTTGGTGATGTGGGTAAAGGTTCTGCTGAATCACTGAGAGGTGCAGGCGCCCGCGTTATCGTTACTGAAATTGACCCCATCTGCGCTTTACAGGCTGCTATGGAAGGTTACGAAGTAAAGAAAATGAACGATGCCGTAAAGGAAGCAGATATCATCGTTACCACTACCGGTTGCCGCGATATCATCACCGGCGAACACTTCAAACTGATGAAGGATAAATGTATCGTTTCCAATATCGGTCACTTCGATATAGAAATCGATGTTGCCTGGTTGAATAAAAACTATGGTAACACTAAAGTTGAAATCAAACCACAGGTAGATAAATATACTATCGATGGTAAAGATATCATCCTGCTGGCTGAAGGCCGCCTGGTAAACCTGGGTTGCGCTACCGGTCACCCTTCTTTCGTAATGAGTAACTCCTTCACCAACCAGGTACTGGCTCAGCTGGAACTGTGGCTGCACTCAGAAAACTACGAAAACAAGGTATATGTACTGCCTAAACACCTGGATGAAAAAGTAGCCCGCTTACACCTGAAAAAAATCGGCGTGGAACTGGATACCCTGACCTCTGCACAATCTGAATATCTCGGTATTCCGGTAGCAGGTCCGTTCAAACCAGACTACTACAGATACTAAGCAGAAGCGTAAAGCAGAAAGCTTAAAGCTATAAAGGCGAATAGTCTCAGCGTAATTTAAATTCGCTTTGATTATTCGCCTTTATAGCTTTAAGCTTTCTGCTTTGTGCTTTCTTCCATAAGAAGTATTTTTGCATCATGACAAAGCTGAGTGTAAACATCAATAAGTTTGCTACCCTGCGAAATGCACGGGGAGGCAATCTACCGGATATATTAAAAGTGGCCCAGGACTGTGAACGCTTTGGTGCCGATGGTATCACCGTTCACCCCCGTCCGGACGAACGTCATATCCGTTACCAGGATGTCAGAGACCTGAAACCACTGGTAACAACAGAATTCAATATCGAAGGCTATCCCTCCCAGGATTTTATGGACCTGGTACTGGAAGTAAAACCCCACCAATGTACCCTGGTACCCGATCCACCGGATGCCATTACCTCCAATACCGGCTGGGATACTATCGCCTATCAGTCGCAACTGAAAGACGTGATCTCCGAGCTGAAAAAAGCAGGAATACGCGTATCTATCTTCCTTAATGCAGATGTCAGCAAAGTAGCAGGCGCTAAAAGTGCCGGCGCCGACAGGATTGAATTATATACCGGTCCTTACGCTGAAGAATATACGAACGCACGCACACAGCCGCAAAACCTGCAGCTGTTCAACGACTACAAAAATACTGCGAAAGAAGCCACCGCTATTGGCCTCGACCTCAATGCAGGTCACGATCTCAACCTCGATAACCTCCGCTTCTTCAAACTGCATATCCCGCAACTTAAAGAAGTATCCATCGGGCATGCGCTCGTGGCAGATGCGTTATATTTTGGATTAGAAAATACAATACAATTATACAAGCGACAACTGGGATGAACCGGCTGTTAGCTTAAACGAAAAATGCAGTGGAGATCATCTTCACTGCATTTTTTTTGCCGATTACGAACAAGGCAATGATTTGTTTGGAATATACCTGATAAGCGCCTCCCAATTTATCACCAAAAAGAAAGGCTGACCCAAAAGCGTTTATTCACTTTTTGGTCAGCCTTTAACCCTTAAAACAATCAACATGAGTTTATACCGGGGTCACAACAAAACCGATATAAACTATATATAGTTTGCCGTCATGACTGGCAGCAATGTTACGCGCTTACTTTTTTAATAACGCAATTTCCAGTACTTGGTTCATTTGACGTACATAATGGAATTTCATCCCTTTGATATAAGATGGATTAATATCCTTAATGTCTTTTTCATTTTGCCAGCACAGGATTATTTCCCGGATACCTGCCCTTTTGGCTGCCAGTATTTTTTCTTTGATACCACCTACCGGCAATACCTGTCCACGTAACGTAATTTCACCAGTCATTGCCAGGTAGGATTTTACCTTACGGCCTGTGAATACAGAGGCTAACGCTGTGAGCATGGTAATACCTGCGCTCGGGCCATCTTTAGGCACCGCCCCTTCAGGCACGTGTACGTGTATACTCTTTGTGGCGAATAATTTAGGATCCAGTTTCAGCTCTGCTGCATGGGAATGCAGGTAGCTCAATGCCGTTACCGCCGATTCTTTCATTACATTGCCCAGGTTGCCCGTCAGTTTCAGATCTCCTTTACCTTCACTCAGGCTGCTTTCTATAAACAGGATATCTCCTCCTACATATGTCCAGGCCAACCCTACAGCTACTCCCGGAGGATTACCCACTTTATAGATCTCATTGGAATACCGGGGTTTGCCTAATATCTTCTGCAGGTCGGCATCTGTCAGGGTATCCGGCAATGCCTTTTCCATGGCTACCTGTTTGGCCATGTTACGCATGATAGCAGCAAACTGCCTGTCAAGTTCACGTACACCGCTCTCCCGGGTATAATCAGAGATAAGCTGTTCAATAACCGCATTACCGATTTTTACCTTCGTATCTTTTAAACCATGGGCGTCCTTCTGCTTTGGCAACAGGTGCCTTTTGGCAATCTCTACTTTTTCCTCAATGGAATATCCGCTCAGGTCAATAATTTCGAGCCTGTCGCGCAGCGCAGGATGAATAGAATTGATATTATTGGCAGTAGCAATAAATAACACCTTGCTCAGATCAAATTCCAGCTCCAGGTAGTTATCGTAAAAAGTGCCATTCTGCTCCGGGTCCAATACTTCCAGCAAAGCGGAGCTTGGATCGCCGCGCATATCGTTACCGATCTTGTCTATTTCATCCAGGATCATTACCGGGTTGGAAGACTTGATCTTACGGATCGATTGTACCACCCTGCCCGGCATAGCACCGATATAGGTCTTACGGTGTCCCCTGATCTCGCTTTCGTCGTGTAAACCGCCTAAGCTCAAACGCACATATTTACGGCCTACCGCATTGGCAATAGAGCGTCCCAGTGAGGTTTTACCGATACCCGGAGGACCAACAAAACACAGAATAGGTGATTTCATATCCCCTTTCAGTTTCAACACCGCGAGGTATTCCAGTATACGTTCCTTAATTTTTTCCATACCATAGTGGTCATGGTCCAATATCTTTTTCGCTTTTTTCAGGTCGTAGCTATCAGTGGTATACTCGCCCCAGGGCAAATCCAGCAACAAATCCAGGTGGTTATACACCACGCTGTAATCGGGCGTGCTGGGGTGCATACGTTCCAGTTTCTCGATTCCTTTGGCAAAAGCTTCCGCAGCGGCAGCAGGCCATTTCTTTTCTTCTGCCTTACGCTTCATTTCCTTCAGCTCCCTGTCATTGGCATCACCACCCAGTTCTTCCTTGATCGACTTCATCTGCTGCTGCAGGAAATAATCCCGCTGCTGCTTGTCAAGATCGGCCTTGGTTTTATTGGTGATTTTGTTTTTGAGTTCGGCCAGCTGCAATTCCGTCTGTAACAATTTCATCAATAATTCTGCACGTGTACGCAGATTATTAATTTCAAGCAACTGCTGTTTGTCTTTCAGATCAGAATTAAGATTGGAGGAAACGAAATGCACCAGGAAGGATGGATTTTCGATATTCTTCAGTATAATACTGGCCTCTGAGGGCAGGTTGGGCGATAGCTGGATGATCTGTGCAGCCAGGTCTTTGATAGAAGATATGTATGCCTCAAATTCAGAATCATCTTCTGCAGCTTCATCCTGTAATACGCTGATCCTGGCCTTGAAGTAAGGATCTTCCGTTACAATTTCATCTATCTTAAAGCGCTTACGGCCCTGGATAATGATGGTGGTGCCACCATCGGGCATTTTGATGAGCTTTACAATACGCGCCACTGTTCCTACATCACTCAGATCCGTTACCGCCGGATCTTCAATCGTACTGTCTTTTTGCGCTACCACACCGATTGATTTATCGGTCTTGTAGGCATCGTTCACCGCTTTTATAGATTTATCCCGGCCTACCGTAATTGGCAGTACAACACCCGGAAACAATACCGTATTTCGTAATGGTAATAATGCCAGTTCATCGGGAATCTTTTCATCCTCCTGTCCTTCCCCATCTTCATTCAAAGGGATAATAGGCATGAACTCCATTTCATCTTCCGAATTTCCTAAATAAAATCTGTTCATCTGAGATATTTAAAGCCTCATGAGGACATTCTGTCAGACAAGCCTCTATAAGTCCTCTTTTTTTTATGTATCCCTATATTGTCAAGTTTGATGCCAAGTGACGAATCGGCAGTTAGCTTTTAGCTGCTGGCTTTTAGCTAAATGCAGTGAAGATGAAGTTACCATTTTCAACTTTTTATCAACAATCCTTAACAACCCTTAATAGAAAAGTAGTGGGAACAAATGTCAAAAACATTTATTCCCACTACTTTTCTATTCGCTTGCGAAAAGCTAACAGCTAATGGCTAAACGCTATTTAGAAGCTTACCCCTACACCCAGCTGAATGCTCTGGTTTTTCCAGTTGCTGGTAGTAGCAATACTTTCTGCGTTTTTCACATCATTGAACCCAACGATATAACGGGCGCTGATATTAATAATTGGTAATTGCAGCCATAAACCAGCTACGCCGGAAATTTCTCCACCTTTAAAAGCCTCCTTGGCTGCGCCCAATACTTTTCTGTCGCTTACCATAGCACCGAACTGAGGACCTACCTGGAGTTTTAAACGTGGCGTACCCAGGTCAATATTGGCGAGTAAAGGAATACTCAAATAATTCAGGTTGATTTTCTTACGGTCGTCGGCAGTACTTGCGCCCTTGTAAATCTGACTGAAATCGTCTGTTGTTTCAGTTTTTGTAGACGAGAAGATTACTTCACCCTGAACACCAAATCCTTTTGCAAGGTTTACCTGGGCAAAACCACCGAGGTGATAACCCAGTTTAAATCCATCCTGGAAACCGGTTCCGTCAAGCTTTCCAAGGTTGGCTCCACCTTTAACACCAAAGCGCAGGAATTTGCTGGTCTGGGCATTAACAGTTGTTACAGCAGCCATCGTCAGCACTGCTACGGCTAAAAACAGTTTTTTCATAATAATGTATTGTTAATAATGGTTAAAATATAGACGTTCCAGGTAAACGATACCCCTATTTCCTATTTACGACCCCGTAAATACAAATTCCGTGCTATTTGTTAAAGAAACTAAAAACTGTAGGCCATACGGGCAGTGAAATAACTCATAATTCCTTGCTCCGTACCAGTGAAAGGCTTGAAAACAGTGAAGGAGGGCGCGAGATTAAGCCGGCCTACAAAATAAGATACGCTCATGGTAACATCGGCTGCGCGGGGTTCAAAAGAGGTATGATCTTCGAAATTCAGTTCTCTTCCCGGATGTCTTCTCAACTCCGTTATTTTGGGCGACCGGGTAATATACTGGAAAGCTTTAAGGTTGCTGTAATAATTGGCGGTGCCCATTGTCAGGTTCACCGATGGCGTGAACAGCAATACATCTGTTCTGCCCACTATACCGGAAAAAATAAAGGGATGCCGTACAGATGTAATCACATTAAAATCGTTGCCACGAAGGGTTTCACGGACATGCGCTCCTTTGGATACATCTTTTCCCCAGCCATAATCCACGCTGATACCGGGTTCCAGCCACCATTTCCGATAGTAGAAATAGGCAAATACCTCGTTCTTGATCGGCGTAGCCGGTACATCACTGGAGTCTGTAAATATGTAACGGGTGTACGAAACCCCTGTGAGGAAATTGTTATTTTTCGTATAGTCGTACCCGGCAGTTAAGTCCCATTCAAACCATGGGTTGTTGTTGGAATTAAAAAGATAATATGCGCTGACGCCTGTATAGAAGCCACTTTTATGATAATAGCTCAGTGATGGCGCTACAAATGTTTTCAACACAACAGGCAACTCGAAGTTGGTAACTTTACTGCCGTACGCGGGATTATTACCATACCCGATGCCGGCCACTACTTCACTTTTTTGCTGTTTCTGCAACAGCGAATCAAGCTGTTTTTCCAGCTCTGCTAAAGTTTGCCCTGTTGCAATACGGCTACATAACAACAGGAAGGTTAAGAAGTATAGGCGCATGTTTTTAATAAGTACGTAGCCGCAATATAAGTGTAATTCACCATTTCAACGCCCCGATCCCATGAACGGGGCGAATAAGTGGTTAAACACTGGTTTTCTGTCGGTCAACCTCCTTTATACCAGGTCGATCACGGTAATTTCCGGTAATACGCCTACCCTTCCCGGGTAACCAAGGAAACCAAATCCCCGGTTTACATACAGGAATTGCTCCCCTTGTTTATATAAGCCGGCCCATTCTTTATAGAAGTACTGGGCAGGACTCCATCTCAGTCCGGGGATCTCCACGCCAAACTGCATACCATGGGTATGGCCGGCCAGCATCAGCGCAATATCGGGATATTCGGTACGTACCTGCGCATCCCAGTGGGTGGGATCATGCGATAACAGGATCTTGAATGGAATATGTCCAACGCCTTCGTAGGCGCGTTTCAGGTCACCATAACGGGGGAAACGTTTAATAGCGCTCCAGTTTTCCACACCCAGCAGGGCAATCTGCTCCCCGCTGCGCTCCAGCACCACATTTTCGTTCATCATCAGCTTCCAGCCCAGCTCTCCGTGAAGCGCCTTCAGGCGATCCAGGTTTTCATGTTGCATGGCGCTATAGCCGTTAGGCGTTTTATCGGGCCAGGGAAAATAGTCGCCATAATCGTGGTTTCCCAGGGTGGAAAACACGCCCATGGGAGCTTTTACCTCCCGGAACACGTCCATCCAGTTGGCCATTTCTACGGCCCGGTCATTGACCAGGTCGCCGGTAAACAACACCAGGTCGGGTTTTTGATCCAGGATCATTTTCACCCCTTTCTGTACGGCCTCCCGGTTGGCGAAGCTGCCGGAGTGAATGTCAGAGATCTGCACAATGCGGAGCCCTTTAAATGAAGCTGGCAGGTGTTTAAACGCCAGTTTCATTTTATGTACCCGGTAGTTGTATTTATTGGAAAACCCGTAAATCAGGGTAGCAAACACGGTACCGCCGGTAATAAGCCCCAGCCGGCTCAGGAACTGGGAACGGGTTAACCCGCTTACGGCGCCGGAAACCTCGGCCGTTGGCGCGCCGGCAAACCGGCGGATAATCCATACCACCCCTCTGCGGATATCATCGATCAGCAAAAATACCGTTACCAGCAGCTTTGCCAGTACGAGGCCCATGAAAAGGGCCATGAGGTATGATTTCAACATGGGAGGCCAGTTATGCCAGTTGATATAGGGCAGTAAGGCGATCATCACCAGACAGGTGATGGATATAAACCAGTAAACGGAGTAGGTAATATTTCTTACCCTCGGAGCAGACATATACACCATGGCTTTAACAGCCTGGAAAACATAGATATCCAGCAACAGAAGGAAAACAATCAGGATGACGGAATTAAGCCCGGGTCGCATTATAGAAATTTAATATAAATATGTAATAATGAAGCAATTTAACACAATATGACTGGTCCGAAAAGTTAAAACCGGTTATATGTAAGTATGCAGACGAATAACAAGCGGAAGAATTGTATGTTTTTATTTTTTTTATAAGCCGGGAGAAACAGTACATTTGCCGGCCGGCAATATACCATAGATAATTTTAATATTTTAATAATATATTAGACTTACCCCCGCTGAAACCGGCTAAAAACTAACCCGTTAACAGCTTACGGTACCTGTTCTGCGAACAGTTTGTGTATAAATAAATATACTACAGCGCCCGAATTTTATGTAATCGTTGTATTTTTGTCCGATTGAGCTACTTTTAATAGCGTTACTTTTAAATATAAGGTGTAGATTAATTGCAAATAAGGAAAAGGCAATTTCCCCCGGAATCCTTGTCGCGATTTATTCAAATGGACTAATTATGAAGTATACTTGCTACGGACATTCCTGTTTTGCGGTGGAAATAAAAGGGAAAAAGATTCTTTTTGATCCTTTTATCACCCATAATGAGCTGGCCAAAAAAGTAGACATCCATGCCATAACGGCGGATTACATATTTGTTTCGCACGGGCATGAGGATCACACCGCTGACCTGGTAGACCTGGCGAAACGTACCAATGCCACCGTGGTATCCAATTATGAAATTGTGACCTGGGCAGGTAAACAGGGGATAGAAAAGCTGCACCCGATGAATACCGGCGGAAAATGGAAATTTGATTTCGGTACCGTGAAATGTGTGGTGGCGCAACATTCCAGCAGTTTGCCGGATGGCACTTACGGAGGTAACCCTATGGGGTTTATTTTCATGACGGAAGAAGGTAATTTTTATTATTCAGGAGATACAGCGCTCACATTAGACATGGAACTGGTACCTGCTATCGCCTCACTGGATTTTGCAGTGTTACCCATCGGTGATAATTTCACCATGGGTATTGAAGATGCCGTAGCAGCAGCAGAACTGATCGAATGCGAAAAAATAATCGGCGTACACTATAACACTTTTGGCTACGTTAAGATTGATAGTAACGAAGCCATACAGCAGTTTGAAGATGCCGGTCTGGAATTGTTACTTCCGGAAATCGGAAGTACGATAGAGGTTTGAGGAAGAAGTAATCATCGCTGATTTATCCTTTATCCTATAAATAACCTTTGATTTTTTAAATTACACAATGGCTAGAATAATCGCGATCGCTAACCAGAAAGGTGGCGTAGGAAAAACTACAAGTGCAATAAACCTGGCAAGCAGCCTGGCTGTGCTGGAATTTAAAACATTGCTGGTAGACGCTGACCCTCAGGCAAACAGCACTACGGGGCTGGGGTTCGACCTGCGCAATGTGCAGCAGAGCCTATACGACTGTATGGTGAACGATGTGCAGGCCAAAGACGTGATACTGGAATCTGATACTCCCAACCTGAAAGTACTGCCCTCCCATATTGACCTGGTAGGTGCGGAACTGGAACTCATTAACCACCCCAACCGGGAAAGGGTGATGAAACAGGTGATTGATAGCGTTGAAGAGGACTACGATTTTGTAATCTTAGACTGCTCCCCCTCCCTTGGTTTGATCACTGTAAACGCGCTCGTAGCGTCCAACTCCGTGATTATCCCTGTACAGTGTGAGTTTTTTGCACTGGAAGGACTGGGTAAATTACTTAATACCATCAAAATTGTACAGAGCAGACTGAATACAGCGCTGGAAATCGAGGGTATCCTGATGACTATGTACGATGGTCGTTTGCGCCTGAGCAACCAGGTGGTGGATGAAGTAAAACAACATTTCGAAGAAAGCGTATTTAACACGATCATTCACCGTAATACCAAACTGGGTGAAGCTCCCAGCTTTGGTAAATCTGTAATTATGTATGATGCCGCCAGCACAGGTGCGATCAACTACCTGAACCTGGCCAAGGAAATTCTGCAAAAACATAACTACACTAAAATTAAATCCAAAGACAAAATCCTAGCTATTAACGATGACCAATCCAAGTAAGAAAGAGGCATTGGGTAAAGGCATCCGCTCTCTGCTTCAAAACATCGATACAGATCTGAAGCATACTGCCGGCGCCCTGGGTGATAAGGTAGTAGCCGCTGCTACCGGTATAGAACGCATTTCGCTGGATCAGATTGTAACCAATCCGAAACAGCCGCGTCGCGACTTTGATGAGGTTTCTTTACAGGAGCTAAGCCAGTCTATCAAACTGCATGATGTTATCCAGCCTGTTACTGTAGCAAAAATCAGCGCCAAGAAATTTCAGCTGATCGCCGGTGAACGACGCCTGAGGGCGAGTAAACTGGCCGGTCTGAAAGATATTCCGGCCTATATCCGCCAGGTAAACGACCAGGAACTCCTGGAACTGGCCCTGCTGGAGAACCTGCAACGCGAAAATCTGAATGCCATCGAAGTAGGATTGAGCTATAAACGGCTAATGGAAGAATGCACCCTCACACAGGAGCAGGTAGCCGACCGTATGGGCAAAGAAAGAAGTACTGTTACCAACTATATACGTTTACTCAAACTGCCGCCCGATATCCAGGTGGCCGTGCGTAATGCCCAGCTGAGCATGGGCCACGCCCGTGTACTGACCGGCGTGGAAAATGTGGAAAACCAGCTTTTCCTTTACAACGAGATCCTGAAAAATGGCTTGTCTGTAAGACAAACGGAAGACCTGGCACGCAACATCAATCAGGCCGATAAAAATCATCAGCAGAAATCCGCTAAACTGAAATTACCGCCTGCTTTTCAAAAAATTCAGGATAACCTGGCCACCCACTTCTCTACCAAAGTAAAACTGGACAGAAGTAAAAGTGGTAAAGGCAGTATTTTAATCGAATTTTATTCGGACGAAGAACTGGATAGTATCCTGGAAAAAATAGATATATACGGTGGCTAATAAGGCTCAATACGCATTTGATTCACTACGACGTTACTTTTTATTGTTGTTGCTCACGATTGTAATAGCTGTTCCCCTCCGGGCACAGGATACTTTACGACCAGTAGCAAAAACAATGGATACAGTGATCCGGCCGGTACCTGCACCAGGTACCGATACTGTAAAAACGAATAAATCCATTTTCACAGATTCCGCCTATATTCCGAATTCCAAACTGCCACACAGCCCGCGTAAAGCGGCTTTGTACTCGGCAGTGTTTCCCGGGCTCGGACAGGCTTATAACAGGGAGTACTGGAAAATGCCACTGGTATACGCAGCAATAGGTACCTGTACCTATTTTTTCATCGATAACATGAAAACGTATAAACTGTTCCGGGATGCCTACCGCCTCCGGGTAGACGGCAATCCGGATACCAATGATAAGGACCCGATTACCGTGCGTCTTGATCCGGAATCCATCAAGGTATACCGGGATCAGTTCCGTCAGTATGTGGATTACTCCGTGTTGTTCTTTATACTGGCTTATGGCCTGAACATCGTGGATGCTACTGTATTTGCACACCTGCGTAACTTCGATATGTCTGACGATCTGAGCATGCGTATTTCTCCCACACTGATCAATAACCGTACACTGGGCATTGGTGTGAACATATCCATTGGCGGTAAAAAGGCCAAAAGAACCGGGTATTTTGCCGGCCGCTGATCATTCATTTATCAATCAAACCTAACATACAACTTACAAGGGTCATGAAAATAGCGCTTATCGGATATGGTAAAATGGGAAAGGCAATAGAGGCGATTGCCATCGCTAAAGGCCACGAAATTATCATCCGTGTAGATGTAAACAGCCAGCACTTACTGGAAAAAGAGCACCTGGAAAAGGCGGATGTAGCCATCGAGTTTTCCACTCCGGAAACCGCTTATGACAACATCCTGAAATGCTTTGATGCCAACGTACCCGTTATTTCCGGCACCACCGGCTGGCTCGATAAGCTGCCTGAAATAAAAAGCATCTGTGAACAACGGAAACAGGCGTTTTTGCATACTACCAATTTCAGCATCGGCGTAAACATCTTCTTTGAAGTCAACAAAAGACTGGCAGAACTGATGGCCAGTCAGCCTCAATACAACGTATGGATGGAAGAAATTCACCATACCCAGAAAAAGGACGCCCCCAGCGGCACCGCCCTCACGCTGGCAGAGCAGGTAATGGCGAATGTTACCCGCAAAACCAGCTGGACAAACGACTACAGCAATGAACCCGGCACCCTGCCTATCATTTCCAAAAGAATAGATCCGGCGCCAGGTACCCATGTTGTCAACTATACTTCTGACATTGACGATATTACGATTACACATACCGCCCACTCCAGGGAAGGCTTCGCTGCCGGCGCTGTAGTAGCTGCTGAATGGATCAAGGGAAAAACCGGCATATTCACCATGCGGGAGGTACTTGGATTAAGCTAGTAGCTATTAGCCGTTAGTCAATGCAGCAAAGACAGGCAGGAAAAACCAAAAGCTTAATCGCTACTTAAAAACTGCTTATCTTTGCAGGAATATCAAGTGCGCACCGCACTATCAGTTCATCCGGGACGGATGCAAATCAGTCAGTATGTTATCGAAAAAAACACAATACGCATTTCACGCTTTAGTACACCTGGCAGAGAACATAGATAAAGGACCCATCCTTATATCTGAAATCGCACAGGAAAAAAATATCTCTATCAAATTCCTGGAAAATATTTTACTGGAATTGAAGAATGCCGGCATCCTTGGCAGTAAAAAAGGAAAAGGAGGCGGCTATTACCTGATGCGACCTCCTAAGGAGATTGCATTGGCTAAAATTATCCGCCTGCTGGACGGCCCCATTGCCCTGCTCCCCTGCGTGAGCCTGAACTACTACGAACGCTGCGAAAACTGCCGCGACGAAGCCGTTTGCGGACTGAACGAAGTAATGGGAAAAGTAAGAGACTCCGCCCTGAAAATACTGGAAAACAAAACATTGAAAGATATCCTGACCCGGAACTAAATCCCGGTCAAAGACCTGTAACAGCCGGCTTACCCGGCCGGCTATCCAGCCAGCCTGTTGCGTTGGTCATCTCCCAAAAATTACCCGTTATACGGAAATTAACGCCCTTTTCCCCTGATTTTTCCACTCTTGTCCCTACCCTTTACACGGATAACTGCGCTGTGTAAAACCCCTTTTTCCTTTCTTCCGGCAAATACATTAAAATAAATAAAATATATTAGCCATAATAATACCCGCTCCCATCGCACTTCTGCAAGAAAGAAAGAAATTTTTATCTTATTAGTCTATCTTTTTTATAGGTTTTATGTATTTTTGTTGAAGGAGTGACCATCATTGCTCCGCTGGCACTAGACGTATCAATTAATAAGGAAGATCTACATGACAGACATTACCACTGCGCTGGCTAACAAATCAGTGGAGGAGGCCATACAGTACCTGCTGGAACAATACCCGGGTGCAGTAGCGTTTTCTACCTCATTTGGCCAGGAAGACCAGGTAATATCAGATATTATCTGGCGTAACCACTTGCCGGTTAGAGTTTTTACCCTGGACACGGGCCGCCTTTTTCAGGAAACATACGATGTAATGGACCTTACCATGGCCCGTTATAAGCAACCTGTAGAAGTTTATTACCCGGAAACCGCCGCCGTAGAAAAACTATTAGCCGCCAAAGGACCCAACAGCTTTTATGAATCCGTGGAAAACCGCAAGGAATGTTGTGGTATCCGCAAAGTAGTACCCCTGAACCGGGCGCTGGAAGGGGTAAAGGTATGGATCACCGGTTTAAGGGCAGAACAGTCCGACAACCGCCAGGGCATGGAAACCCTCGAATGGGACGAACATCGCCACCTTTATAAGTACAATCCGCTGATTCACTGGGGTTATGATGAAGTACTGGCCTACCTGGAACAACACAAGGTTCCTTATAACAAGCTGCACGACAAAGGCTTTGTAAGCATTGGCTGTGCGCCCTGTACACGCGCCATCGAACCGGGAGAGCATCCGCGCGCCGGCCGCTGGTGGTGGGAACAGTCACATAAAGAGTGTGGACTGCACGGATAATACCCGTTCAGACACAGCCATTTGAAACATCGCTTTTTGAATAAATAATTATAGTCCATGACTAATCAGATAAATTGGGAATTTCCTCAGGCACTGGAAGATGAAGCTATCTACATACTCCGCGAAACAGTAGCCCAGTTCGAGAAACCGGTACTGCTGTTTTCCGGCGGAAAGGATTCTATCACCCTCGTACGACTGGCACAGAAGGCCTTCTACCCAGGTAAAATTCCTTTTGCTTTATTACACGTAGATACCGGTCATAATTTCCCGGAAACCATCGCATTCCGCGACTGGCTCGTAAATTCACTGGGACTGGATATCATCGTAAGAAATGTACAGGACAGCATTGATCAGGGAAAAGTGCAGGAAGAAACCGGCAAATACGCCAGCAGAAATGCCCTGCAAACCGTTACCCTCCTCGACGCCATCGAAGAGGGAAAATTTGACGCCTGCATAGGCGGCGCCCGCCGTGATGAAGAGAAAGCCCGCGCCAAAGAAAGAATCTTCTCTGTACGCGATGAATTTGGACAATGGAACGCCAAAATGCAACGCCCTGAACTGTTTGATATCCTCAACGGGAAAATCAATATCGGCGAAAACGTACGCGTATTCCCTATTTCCAACTGGACCGAACTGGATGTATGGAACTACATTGTTCGTGAAAAACTGGAAATTCCTTCCATTTACTTCTCCCATGAAAGAGAAATCATTGAAAGGGATGGTCTCTACTGGCCTTACTCTCCATACCTCAATACCACCGCTGATGAAGTGCCTTACCGCCAGAAAGTACGTTTCCGTACCGTTGGTGATATGACCTGTACCGCAGCCGTTATTTCCGAAGCAGATAAACTGGAAGATATCATCGCCGAAATCATGGAAGCAAAGATCTCCGAACGTGGTGCACGTATCGATGATAAACGTTCTGAAGCCGCCATGGAAAAGAGAAAACAGGCAGGATACTTCTAAACAAATGTTAGCTGTTAGTGTTTTTTTGTGATGGCTGTTTTAATTTAATTTATTTCAAATAATGTTTTGGTTGCAGCTTTAAGCGCACAACTAAAACCCAAAAGCTAAAAAAACTATGGAGGTTTTACGTATAGCCACTTCCGGTAGTGTTGATGATGGTAAGAGTACCTTAATAGGTCGTTTATTATATGATACCAATTCCATTCCGCAGGATAAAATGGAAGCGCTGCATGCTGCCAGCAAACGCAAGGGGCTTGATTTTACCGATCTGTCGCTGTTGACCGATGGTCTGGTGGCAGAACGCGAACAGGGTATCACCATTGATGTGGCACATATCTACTTCTCCACACCTACCCGTAAATATATTATTGCCGATACGCCGGGGCATATTGAATATACCCGTAACATGGTTACTGGTGCATCCAATGCACAAGTATCACTGATCCTGATCGATGCCCGCAGGGGCATCGTGGAACAAACACACCGTCACTTCTTTATCGCCAACCTCCTGCGTATTCCTTACCTGGTGGTATGTGTTAATAAAATGGATCTCGTGGAATACAGCGAAGCCCGTTTTAACCAGATAGTGGAAGATTTCCAGCAAATGCTCGATAACGCCGGCTTCAAGGGCCAGGAAGTAAAGTTCATTCCGATCTCTTCTTTGTATGGCGAAAATGTAGCTTCGCGCACCGGCGCTATCGACTGGTACCAGGGTGATACCCTGCTGGAATACCTGGAGGAGGTGTCTTTTGATCATGAAGACCGTCTCCATCCATCCCGCTTCCCGATCCAGAGCGTGATCAGGCCCAGAACTACCGAGTACCACGATTTCCGCGGTTTTGCGGGTAAAGTGGCCAGCGGCCATTTCAGCGTAGGCGATGAGGTGATATCACTGCCTTCCGGACAAAAAAGCCGGATCAAAACGATCGAACAATTTGAAAAGCAACTAACGGTGGCGCATGCACGTGAAAGCGTGGTGATCACCCTGGAAGATGAAATAGACAGCAGCAGGGGTAATATGTTGGTAAAAACCGACGAAGTGCCTGCGCAGCTGAAAGAAGTGAGCGCCAACATCTGCTGGATGGATCAGCAAAAACTGGTATCGGGTAAAACCTACCTGTTACAACATGGCGTTAACCGCGTAAAGGCCAAAGTACAACAGATCCATTATGTTACCGATGTAACAAACCACCTGCAGAACACCGAAAAAACAGAAATGGGATTGAATGATATTGGTAAAATTTCGCTGAAAACAGCGGCGCCGGTATTTGCAGATGCCTACCAGACTAACCCCGCCAATGGTGCGTTTATACTCATTGACGAGTTTAACAACACCACAGTGGCGGTTGGATTTATAGAGTAATCAACTATTAATATAAAAAGAAAAGCAGCTAAGATGGGATAACTTAGCTGCTTTTCCTTTTTTATAGTTATGCTTAAATATTCTTAAGCATATCCTCCGTCATCCGGGCCAGATCATACTCTGGTTTCCAGCCCCAATCCTGACGAGCCTCACTATCATCAATGCTGTTAGGCCAGCCATCAGCAATCTGCTGACGATAATCAGGCTCGTAAGCCATTGTGAATCCGGGAATATGTTTTTTGATCTCTGCGCCGATTTCCTTTGGAGAAAAACTCATGGCTGAGAGGTTATAGGCAGAGCGGACTGCAATTTTAGAAGCATCTGCTTCCATCAGCTCAATCGTTGCCCGTATAGCATCCGGCATGTACATCATGGGGAGGTACGTGTTTTCAGACAGGAAGCTGGTGTATTTTTTATGCTCTTTTGCTTCATGGAAAATTTCGATGGCATAATCGGTGGTACCACCGCCCGGCGCCGATTTATAGCTGATCAAACCCGGGTAGCGCAAACTTCTTACATCCACACCGAAACGGTGGTTGTAGTATTCGCACCAGCGCTCACCGGCAAATTTGCTGATACCATAAATGGTAGTCGGCTCAATGATAGTGTGCTGCGGGGTTTCCGCGGCCGGTGAGTTAGGCCCGAACACCGCGATGGAACTCGGCCAGTATATTTTATCAAGATTCTCTTCTTTCGCAATATCCAGTACGTTAAGCAAACTTTGCATGTTGATATGCCAGGCCAGTAAAGGGTTTTTTTCGCCGGTAGCAGAAAGGATCGCCGCCAGCAGGTATACCTGGGTAATATTATGACGGATCACCAATACGTGCAGCATCTCTTTGTTCATTACATCCAGCGACACATAAGGGCCGGTTCCTTTCAGCAGGTCGTGCTCTTCCCGAAGATCCGAAGCTACCACGTTGCTGTCACCATACATCTTTCTTAAAGCCAGGGTCAGCTCCACGCCAATTTGTCCACAGGCGCCTATTACCAGAATCTTGTCTTTCTTCATACAAAAATATAATTGTAAGCTATTTTTTAAATCGGACCGTAATATTAACGGGTTCGCCGCTATTTCCGTTCACCACCTCTCCGCGCATGACAATGCGATAACAATAAAAACTACCGGGTGTATCGCCCGTTATTGGCAGATTACAATATTATGACAAATACAGTTTACTACCGCTTTGCCTCCCTTCCCTTTGCCGGATAATGCCTATCTTTGCACCTTCAATTAAATGACCCAATTTTTTCAAGATATGAAGCATTTAAAATCGTTATTCAAAGAGCAATATAACCCCGAAAATTTCTTCCTGATTGCCGGTCCCTGTGTAATTGAAGAAGAGGAGATCCTGATGACGGTAGCAGAGAAAGTAACGGCTATCTGTAAACGTTTAGCGATCCCTTATATTTTCAAGGCATCTTACCGCAAGGCGAATCGTACCAGCGTACATTCCTTTACAGGTATTGGCGATGTGGAAGGACTGGAACTGTTACAGAAAGTAGGGAAAACATTTAATGTACCGGTTACCTCCGATATCCACTCTGCCGCAGAAGCCGCTATGGCCGCCGCTTATGTGGATGTGTTGCAGATCCCTGCCTTCCTTTGCCGGCAAACGGATATCCTGCTGGCTGCTGCTGAAACAGGCAAAGTGGTGAATGTGAAAAAAGGGCAGTTCCTCAGCGGAGAATCCATGAAATTTGCCGTAGAAAAAATCAAAGGCGCCGGTAACGATCATATCATACTCACCGAACGCGGTACTACATTTGGCTACCAGGACCTGGTGGTGGACTACCGCAATATTCCGATCATGAAGCACCTGGGAGAGCCGGTGGTAATGGATTGTACCCATTCCCTGCAACAGCCTAACCAAACCAGCGGTGTAACAGGCGGTAATCCGCAGATGATCAGCACCATTGCCAAAGCGGCTATTGCTACCGGTGCGGACGGTTTGTTTATAGAAACACATCCTGATCCATCCAAAGCCAAATCTGACGGCGCTAACATGCTGCGTCTTGATTTACTGGAAGAGCTGTTGGAGAAGCTGGTGGAAATCCGGAAAGTGGTACGGTAACCGTAACACTTCAACTGCTTTTTGCTTTCTGCTTTTTTGTGTATATTCATGAAACACAAAAACTCTGCTCACTATGATTAATATTCACGAATTAAAATCAGGTGATACCGTTATCACAAATTACGGAGGCGAAGAAAAAGAAGGGAAGATTTTGCAGGTGGATCATGAAGACAAAAAGGTGTTGGTGGCTACGGATGAAAATGAGTACTGGTACGACCTTGATAATCTTTTACCGATCCATCTGACAGAAGCCACTTTATTAAAACTGCAGTTTCACAAAGAAGAAGCTGCATCTTCTGCATCAGGAGGAAGTTTATATGTCAGGGGACCTTTTTCAGTCCGTTGGTTTGAAGCAGGACACAGGCCGTTGTTACAGCTGCAGTACCGTGATGAAGTGAGGAGCTTAAATGAGCCGATCACGCTGAATGAATTGCAGAATCATTATCACGGCATGACCAATTTTCATCTCAGCTAAAGTTATTCATATAAAATAAAAGAGGTGGTTCACGGTAACGCGAACCACCTCTTTTATTTTATATGAATGTTGTTATAAGTAGCGTAGTGGATTTCTCCGGGCATTCTGGATATAATTTTTCATATTAACCCAGAACGCAAGAATCATATAGACGATGAGGGGGGAGCCCATTGTCAGGAAAGTGGCATAGATGAAAAAGATGCGTATCCGGGATGTGGCTACTCCAAGTTTATCTCCAATAGCGGCACATACACCGAACGCTTTCCATTCCACAAAGTCTTTTATCCGGTTCATAGCTCAAATTTATCAAATTCCGGCTGGAAAACCAAGTGAAAAACGCCGTAGGGCGGTTGTCGTTATACCTGGCTGAAAATCAGCATCTTTCTCCCCGGCGGGGCGTTTCTGTACCAAAGCGGGGCAAAATCAGCAGATATTAAGTATTTAATTTAAAAACTTGTTGATTTTAGTTAATTTTGCGTGCAATTTTTAACCGCTCTTAAATTATTTTTTTCCCATGGTGTTTGATATTGACATGATTAAAAAAGTGTATGCGGCACTACCGGGTAAGGTGGAAGCGACCCGTAAAATGTTAGGTCGCCCGCTCACACTTGCCGAGAAGATTTTGTATGCTCACCTGTATGCACCTACCACCACGCCTTACGAAAGAGGCAAATCCTATGTTGAATTTGCTCCGGACCGCGTAGCTATGCAGGATGCAACAGCCCAGATGGCATTGCTCCAGTTTATGACCTGCGGCCGTGATAAAGTTGCGGTTCCTTCTACTGTACACTGCGATCACCTCATACAAGCCAAGGTAGGCGCTACACAAGATCTTGCGACTGCTATTGACACCAATAAGGAAGTTTACGATTTTCTTTCTTCTATTTCTGATAAATACGGCATTGGTTTCTGGAAACCTGGTGCTGGTATCATTCACCAGGTAGTACTGGAAAACTATGCGTTTCCCGGCGGTATGATGATCGGTACTGACTCCCACACCCCTAATGCCGGCGGTTTAGGCATGGTGGCGATTGGTGTTGGTGGCGCCGATGCGGTGGATGTAATGGCTGGTTTACCCTGGGAGCTGAAAATGCCGAAACTGATCGGTGTGAAACTGACAGGTAAAATGAGCGGCTGGACATCTGCCAAAGATATTATCCTGAAAGTAGCTGGTATCCTCACCGTAAAAGGTGGTACAGGCGCTATCGTGGAATACTTTGGTGAAGGTGCCGATAGCCTGAGCGCTACCGGTAAAGGTACTATCTGTAACATGGGTGCTGAAATCGGCGCTACCTGTTCCCTGTTCGCGTACGACAGCAAAATGGCTGACTACCTGAAAGTGACCAGCAGAGCGGATGTTGCAGCCCTGGCTGATGGCGTAAAAGAACATCTCCGTCCCGATACAGAAGTATATGCAGATCCTGCCAAATACTACGACCAGGTAATTGAAATCAACCTCGATGAGCTGGAACCCTATGTAAATGGCCCTTTCACTCCGGATCTGGCATGGCCTATCTCCAAATTTGCACAGGCAGTAAAAGAAAACAACTGGCCTGAGAAACTGGAAGTAGCCCTGATCGGTTCCTGCACCAACTCTTCTTACGAAGATATTTCCCGTTCTGCCTCCCTCGCTAAACAGGCGATCGACAAGGAACTGGATATGAAATCTGAATTCACTATCACTCCCGGTTCTGAACTGGTTCGTTTTACCATTGAAAGAGACGGTTTGCTGAATACTTTCGACCAGGTTGGCGGTGTAGTACTGGCTAATGCCTGCGGTCCGTGTATCGGTCAGTGGGCTCGTCATATCGACGATCCTAACCGTAAGAACTCTATCATCACTTCCTTCAACCGTAACTTCGCGAAGAGAAATGATGGTAACGCTTCTACTCACGCATTCGTAGCTTCTCCGGAAATTGTGACTGCCCTGGCGATTGCCGGTGATATCACCTTCAACCCGCTGACAGACAAACTGAAGAACAAGAATGGCCAGGAAGTAATGCTGGATGAACCGGTTGGTTACGAACTGCCGGTGAAAGGCTTTGCTGTAGATGATGCCGGTTACCAGGCTCCTGCCGCTGATGGCAGCGCCGTTCAGGTAAAGGTATCTCCTACCTCCGACCGTTTACAGCTGCTGGCCCCATTTGCTGCATGGGAAGGTACAGATCTGAAAGGACTGAAACTCCTCATCAAGGCAAAAGGTAAATGTACTACGGATCATATCTCTATGGCTGGTCCATGGCTGAAATACCGCGGTCACCTGGATAACATTTCCAACAACATGCTCATTGGTGCGATCAACGCATTCAACGATAAAAGCGATACCGTTAAGAACGCATTAACCGGCGATTATGGTGCAGTTCCTGCTACCATGCGCGACTACAAAGCTCATGGTTTTGGTGCAGTAGTAGTAGGTGATGAAAACTACGGTGAAGGCTCCAGCCGCGAACACGCTGCTATGGAACCACGTCACCTCGGCGTTCGTGCTATCCTGGTGAAATCTTTCGCCCGTATCCACGAAACCAACCTGAAAAAACAAGGTATGCTGGGTCTGACCTTCGCTAACAAAGAAGACTACGACAAAATCCAGGAAGACGATACCATCGACATCCTGGGTCTGACTACCTTTGCTCCCGGTAAACAACTGACCGTTGCACTTCATCACAAAGATGGCAGCACAGACGAATTTGCCGTAAACCACACTTACAACGAACAACAGATCGAGTGGTTTAAAGCAGGTGGTGCACTGAACGTAATCCGCGCAGAAGCAGCCAAAAAAGCTTAAAGCTTAAGGCATAAAGCATAAAGCTATTATAGCGAATGATCTAAGCGAATTAATATCCGCCGGGGTTATTCGCTATAATAGCTTTTTACTTTATACCTTATGCCTTACAAAATTGTAACCCAAACAAAGATGATTATGCTGGAAAATGATTTAAAACATTACTGGACAACCCTTCATCTTCCCCTTGCAGCCGATGTTTCCCTGGCTGACCAACAATACGACCAGCTCACCCTGTTATACAGCGGAGAACAACGTTATTATCATAACCTGCTACACCTCCGGCAGCTGATTACACTGTTGGAAACACACCGGGAACACATACGGGATAAAGCAACCCTGCTTTGGGCTATCTTCTTTCACGACATAATATATAATGTACTTTATAAGGATAATGAGGAAAGAAGTGCAAAGGCGGCTGCCGCTTACCTCAGTCAAATTGGTTATCCACCGGAAAAAATCATGCTCGTCAGCGAGTTTATTTACGCTACCAAAACACATATCAATACCCTGAATAGTCCTGACCTGGATTATTTCCTGGATTTTGACCTGCATATACTGGGCGCTTCGCCGGAAGTATACCGCGAATATGCACAGCAGATCAGGAAAGAATATGCCATTTATCATGACCAGGTATATAATCCCGGCCGTAAAAAGGTATTGCGGCATTTCCTCGAGATGCCGGGTATTTTCCGGACACCGGTTTTCAGGGAATTATATGAAGAAAATGCCCGTCGCAATCTGCGGGCAGAGTTAAACACTTTATAATCGGAATGTATGAAAAGTATAGTCGTTTTTTGCGGCTCCAGTGCAGGTCAGTCGCCTGTTTATATGCAGCAGGCCACCCTGCTGGGCGAAGCCCTGGCAAAGCGGGGACTTACGCTGGTATATGGCGGCGCCAATGTAGGCCTGATGGGAGCAGTAGCCGATGGCGCCCTGCAGGCCGGAGGAAAGGTGATAGGTGTACTCCCCCACTTTCTGCAACAGAAAGAACTGGCGCATGAGGGTCTTACCCAATTAATCCTGGTAGATACCATGCACGAACGCAAAACAAAAATGAATGAATTATGCGAGGGTGTGATTGCCTTGCCAGGTGGCTTTGGCACCATGGAAGAACTCTTTGAAATGCTCACCTGGGGGCAACTGGGTTTGCACAGAAAACCCATTGGATTGCTCAATGTAAACGGCTTTTACGATAGCCTGATTGCCTTGTCAGCCACGATGAGCAGCAATGGCTTTCTTACCACCGAAAACCGCGACATGCTATTATGCAGTAGTGATATCCATGAATTGCTGTGGAAAATGGAGCAATATCAGCCACCCGCCAAATCCAAGTGGATCTCGCCGGCTCAGAGTTAACCGGCATTACCGCCGGCTGCTTTTGTTTTCCACAAAGGCTTCTTTAACTCAAACCTGCGCACCAGGCTTACCCTGAAATTGCCGGTACCAAATGTCTGATAAGTATGTGGTATCGGCATACCGCTGCGGGTGTTCATTCCCACGTAGTGCACCCCGGCAAAATAGCGGCTGGAATTATATCCCAGCGAGGCGCGCACGGTATTACTGAATTGCAATCCTACTTTACGGCTCACCTGTCCGTTTTCCAGGAAAAGACTGGTTACGTTACCACCCAGGCCTGCAGTAAGCGAAAGCGACAAAAAGAAATGCTGCCGTACCACGAAAGTATAGGCGTAGCCAACATTGGCAGCCAAAGATGAAATACCTGTTTTATAATAATGTTCTTCCCGCAGAAAACTGGTATCTGCCATATTGGATGGCACCAGGGAAGAGTCGCCCTTCACCCGGCCTAAAAACATTTCACCCCCCACCAGGAAGGAACCCGCGCTTTTTTTCTGGTATTCATTCTGCAGGTTAGGCGCGCGGTAAGAAAATCGTTTATCGTTGAAAATATACTGTGCATTTAAGCCGAAGTCAATATTCCGGATGTCGGGCCGCTGCGGATAAGGGTTCTGCTTGGCATAGGCTTTACCAAATACCATTTCAGGATTGGCTACATAATAACCTTTGTAATATTGTCCATAAAAATCCACCACAATTTTACGGAGATAAATATGTGATTGCAGATCGATGTATTTTGTTTTCCCGTACTTCTCATTATGCCGGTTAATAAACGGCAGATTAAAGCCCAGGTTGAGTCCTATGAAGCGATAGTTGGCCCCGAATCCGATATTAAAGGGTGTGTTGGGCCGGTACAGGATATCTTTCTTTTGTTTTCTGTCGAGGATATCGAATTTTGTGTATTTACGCGAGCCATATAGCCTGGCGGTAATATCTTCTGTATGATCTTCTATATAGGCGGTATCGTTCTCCGTTTTCAGCCACTTCCAGAACCGGCCCTGTGCCTGCGTTTGAGCAGTAACAGTAACAAATATGACCAGCCATACCAAAATTCGTAGATTCATAAGCGTTGTAGGTTAAATCCAATGTTGATGATCAGGGTAGTTCTATTACCTCCAGTTGTTGAATATTGCCTGCATCCACCTGGAAGCGCAGGAGTGTTTTAACTTTATGCCAGCCTTGTTGTCCGCATGCACCCGGGTTCATGTGTAACAAATGGAGTGCCGCGTCAGGCATTACCTTCAAAATATGAGAATGCCCACAGATGAAGAGTTTGGCGGGATGTTGTTTTAATTGCTCTTTCACGCCCGGGGCATATTTCCCCGGATAACCACCAATATGTGTCATCATTACCTCTACTCCTTCCACATTAAATCGGAGGGTTTCCGGGTAACGGATACGTATATCTGCACCATCGATATTGCCGTAAACAGCCCTGAAAGGTTTAAAAGCTTCCAGTTTATCTGCCAGTTCCACATTGCCAATATCGCCTGCATGCCATATCTCATCTACTTCTTCAAAGTACCTGAATACCTGCGGATGCAAATAGCTATGCGTATCCGACATCAGTCCTATTTTTTTCAAGAGAGAATTATATTAATATTTTTTACTTTGTAGTCATATGTCAAAACAGAACACTCCCCATATCACTGCATGCTTGCTGATCTGCTGTCCCGACCGTCCCGGTATAGTAGCTGGCGTATCCCAGTTCCTGTACCGGCTGGGTGCAAATATACTGGATGCAAGTCAACACAGCACTGATCCCCGCGAAGGTTTATTTTTTATGAGGATGGAATTCCAGCTGGACGTACTGGATAAGGCCGCGCTGGAAACTGCTTTCCAGGAGCAGGTAGCCACTCCCCTGCAAATGGAGTGGAAAATAGATTACAGCGACAGGCGTATGCGGATGGCCGTCATGGTATCGGCTTATGATCATTGTTTGCTGGAACTTTTATGGAGATGGAAAAGCGGTGAATTACCAGTAGATATTCCGCTCGTGATCTCGAATCATTCCGTACTGGAAAAAGAGTGCGCCACAATGGATATCCCGTTTTACTACCTGCCGGTAACAACCGCTACCAAAGAGCTGCAGGAACGGGAAGCCATCAGGTTGCTGGAAGAACATGGCATCGATTTTACGGTGCTGGCCAGGTATATGCAAATATTATCCCCTGAATTTGTGAGCCTGTATCCGCAGCGCATCATCAATATACATCATTCCTTTTTGCCGGCATTTGCAGGAGCACGTCCTTACCTCAACGCCTATACGCGGGGCGTAAAACTCATTGGGGCTACCGCGCACTACGTCACCAACGAACTGGACGAAGGGCCGATCATTGAACAGGATGTAGCCAGGGTAAGCCACCGGGATACCGTTGAAGACCTGGTAATGCTGGGGCGCGATATTGAACGGCAGGTGCTCACCAGGGCAGTGAAAGCGCATGTTGACAACCGGGTGATCCTGCATGGGAATAAAACAATCGTCTTCTAACGCGGGTTTTGTCTTACCCAGGATTTTGTCTTACCCAGGATTAAACTGATTTTGATGATTTTACTGATTTTTTATTTTTTGATTTAAAATGATTTTGGGAGATATGAGCGGATAAAGATTCGCTTATATCTCCCAAAATCATTTTAAATCAAAAAAATCAGAAATAAAAAATCAGTAAAATCATCAAAAT
>Ga0207426_1000880_pt1 | contig 31037 bp, 42 predicted proteins | sample AraplaMF_Cvi_mMS_FD_184265 | JGI IMG/M metagenome (GOLD analysis project Ga0207426, IMG submission 184265) | Arabidopsis root microbial communities from the University of North Carolina, USA - plate scrape MF_Cvi_mMS (SPAdes) (version 2) | ecosystem: Host-associated > Plants > Roots > Endosphere... | reverse complement strand
CCTTTGAACCAGCGTACAGTAACAATAAAGGCAAGCAGAACAACCAGTAAGCCAAGTAGTATAATAGTCCACATTTTGAGCGTTTTTGTTTCATGGTATGAGGATTGAAGGGGTGCAGAATTTAGTCGATTACTTGCTCCATTAACCTGCTGTATGGGTTGTAGCTGTTCTGTATATAGAACTCATAGTTACCCTCTGGCAGGAGGTGTGAATTATGATCTGCTTTCTTGATCTCATTGGTAGTCTTCCAGCACGCTTCGGAAAAGTTAGATTCATGAACGTGCTGAAGCCTAGCGCCATCTGCACCAACGGCGCAAATAATACGGCCTTCAATTTCAAACATTTGGACATCGCCAGTAAGCACGTGCATATGTCCGGAATGTTCTCCCAGCGCGATAGGTTTATTTGCTATCTTTTTAGCACCAGTTGGAATAGATTTGATTTCCGTGAATTGAACATCTCCTTGATGTCCGCGTAATACGTTTTGCATTTGTTATAATTTTGTTGTTAATGAAATATTATGACCTTAAATCGAACGAATATTCTTCAGCTTTGAAAGGAGATAGTGAGGCGATAGCATCCAGTGCATTTGTATGATGAGGCTCTACCCCTTGTAAGTATTGTGTTCCAGTGGAAGGACACACCATTTTAACCCACGCAAACGGATCATTTCCTATTTCTTGGAATCGCTCCTTAGTTTTCAGCAGGCTCACGACTTCCAAATCACCATTTCTATGTGTGATGGTCCTTGTATCAACCTCAATGGCGCCCAATAGGTCCATCATTCGTTTTTGGCCCATCACCTCATAAATGCCACCCTTTATTTCGCTATTTGACTCCTTCAGGAACAATTCTTTAGAGATCTCGCCGGATGCTGCTTTCTCCCATATCCAAGATGGCAATGCGCGCCCATTTATATTATATTGACACCACCCATCTTTAAACTCAACAGAGGGAGCATTCGGATTGTGCAGTCTGCCAGCTGCATTCCTTACTATTTTGGTCGGCATATCGGACACTATGCATAGTCCATCAAATTGAATCATGTCAAACACTCCGGACAATAGGAGATCCTTAAATGCATTGAAATCTTTCTCTCTGTCAGAATGAATTAGCTTCAGCTGAAGGAAATAGTCTATATATGCAACCCATCCGTAGTTACCAACACAACCCATCCAGCTTGTTTCATAATGTGTTAGTTTGTTGTCCCTGATGTTGGCCCCGATGTTGTCCCCGATGTTGGCCCCGATGTTGGCCCCGATGTTGGCCCTGATGTTGGCCCCGATGTTGTCCCCGATGTTGGCCCTGATGTTGGCCCAGATGTTGGCCCAGATGTTGTCCCTGATGTTGTCCCCGATGTTGGCCCAGATGTTGTCCCCGATGTTGGCCCTGATGTTGTCCCCGATGTTGTCCCCGATGTTGGCCCTGATGTTGGCCCAGATGTTGGCCCCGATGTTGTCCCCGATGTTGGCCCTGATGTTGTCCCCGATGTTGTCCCCGATGTTGTCCCTGATGTTGGCCCCGATGTTGGCCCAGATGTTGTCCCTGATGTTGTCCCTGATGTTGTCCCCGATGTTGGCCCCGATGTTGGCCCCGATGTTGTCCCCGATGTTGTCCCCGATGTTGGCCCAGATGTTGTCCCTGATGTTGGCCCAGATGTTGGCCGGCTTATTCTCAAAAAATTTTAAAAAGAAGTTAGCCGCAACCTGACACCCGAATGGGCTATCCATGAATATGATAATGGGAGGCTTCTTTCCGCAGTAGTTGTACATCCACTCTATGCCTTTTCGGGCCTTCTCTTTATCAAGCCTATTTTGACAGGATAGGATATAATTAAGCCAGTAGTTTCTTATCTCTGGTATTTTAGCTTCTTGGGCTGGTGTGAGTGTTTCTAGTTTCATGTTATACTGTTGGATTAGTGGTTTCAGATGTTAACATATCCTGCACTTTCTCCATAGCCTTCCCGGCAGCAATCCAGAATTCCTCCGCCGTACAGTCAACCATCTCAGGATAGATAGTACAGTAGGTCATCACTCTTGTATTGAGGTGAACGCCGTATTCAAACTCGTACAATGACACGTCTATCGATCTCTTTGGCTCAAGTATGCAGTGGTAATGAAGACCGTTTTTGTTCTTGTAGTATGCAGGGTATTGTTGTGGTAGTTGTGGTATCTGGCTCATGGCTGGGTGGTATTAGTGGCCTTTGCAATAGCGTCCTTGGCGTCATAGTACCAATCGGGGAATACATATTCACCAGGAGTATATGGTGGAAGCTGCAGGAAAAACTGGTGAGCGTTTTTATCTTCTTGCTCCACCGCTTTCATGAGTGCAGAGAGCAGGAGAGGAGCTGCAGCGATCAGATGTGCATTTGCTAATTTCACCGAATCACCGTGTTGGGCAAATCCAGGATAACAAAACCGATCAGTGACTACGCAATGGTCTATTCCGTCAACTGTGCAGTTGATTAATATTGCGTATTTAGTAACCTCTACGGCCCATGGCCCCGGTGTATGTTTTAATTCAATCTTTTCCATTATATTTGTGCTTTAGGTGTTTACTAATCTTTTTCAATAGCCCGTCTGTTTGCGCAGCGGGTTATTTTGTTTCTTTGTTTCTGGAACCGTGCCTGTACCCCATAGCATAGCTATTGATTATTATTACGAACAACAACAGTATGAAAACGGTATTAGACATCTTACTGCTGTTTAGAAAGTTCTGAAAGGGTGGCACGGGCCTGTCCAATAGCTTCCTCTGCTATGCCCTGCCTGTCCCATCCGGTTAAATCGTTTCCGGATGCTAAGATCCCAGACAAAATGCCCTGCATTGCTGCCATTGTGAATCTTTCCAGTTTAGTCATCCCACCATGTGAATACGTGTCAGAGTAAACGCCGCCGCCTTGAAACTTTGGTTCAGTCGTAATCTCCGGATATGCGGATTCTTTATAATTATCCATTATTAGCCGTTTTACCAGTGAAGAAATCCCTGATCAGTCCAGCAATGCCCATTTTATACAGTCCAAACAAGGCAAGGGCTGTTCCGGCTACCATGTAAGTAGTTCCGGCGGTAATAATCGTGTGTACAAGTTGAGTGTTCATGATTTGGTGTTTATTAGAGTTAATTAGAGATTTATTAGAGGCCCTAGTCCCGGATGGTTTCGGGCCGACTATGATTAAATAATTCGTTTCCCATTAAAGTCTGTAGCTGTTAAGCAGCTGTTTATCCTAACTTCTTTGTTATTGGCGTAAACCTGCGCCCAGCCCATAGCATCTGACAGGATACCCCATCGAGTAGACCATGGCTTACAGTCCGCTGCAAGACCCTTGTAGGTAACACGTACTTCGAATCCGCTGCCATCCTCAATCACCACAATGCGCCGATACTGGCTAACCCACTCGAAATACAGTCGATTGCTGCTAACAATGTGGCCAGTTTGACCTTTGAAAATCTTGCTCTCAATAAGGGCGGTATTGAACGATGTACGCATGTTTGGGTGGGTTTATAAGGGGTGATTAAATAGCTTTCTTAAAGGGATCAAACAGGCTGCTTACAGCAGACACTATATCCACAGGCTTATTGTTAGCCTCATAGTAGGCGATAACTTCAGGATAAGCCTGTACGCGAACCTCCCGCAGCTTATTGATGAACTGCCACAGCTCAACCTCTGCGTGTGCATTTTCGAAGGTCATTTCATCCAGTACCCATGCATTGCCCCGGTAAACAAGCAGTCCATGAGCGGTTATTGTGCCCCAAGGGAGGGGGTAGTCAATCTGTAACCTATATGCCCCGTCTGTTTTGTCGGTTATCTCAAACCGGAAGCCATAGTTGTTAATTGCTGTAGTGGTCATGGTGAGTGGATTGTAGTGGTTAGAGTGATTGAAGATCTTGTTCAGTCTTTTTCTGTTCCCTGATTACTTTCTTGGCCTCTTTTACCACCTTTTTCAGTGTTTCATAATCTGAAGACTCGCCGTAAAGAACCCCATAAACTGTTCTCCTTTTTACTTCCAGTCGCTGGCAGATTTCGGTAAGATTAACCTGGGCCAGTACTCCCTTTATCTCTGCTACTTTGTCTTTAGAAAGTAAACTCATAATGAATTTGTGGTATAAGATTTGGTAATTCTGTTATCCGTTTGTACGTTTGTTGTACGATTATGAAGCAAATTTGCGAAGTTTTTGCGAATAAAACAAATAATTCGCGTAAAAAATGAATTAATTTATTGTAACAATGTTGCATAAACCAGAAGATCTAAGACAGGAAAGGTTCTTAGAGCACGTAAATGGCCTAAATATACGCTTCCCAGGCAAAGCAATTGCAGATAAAACTGGTTATGGTGGGAGTATAGTAAGCGAATATTTAAAGAGTAAGAAGGTGGTTAGCGAGAGCTTTTTGCGAATTTATTGCGAAAAGTTTTCGGCTGACTTTGACTATATAATGGGGTATAAACCAGCCCCTGCTGGAGATAAATTAAATCCAGAGCGGGCCTTGATTAAAGCGCTTGCATACCAGGCCGCCAAGGGCCTGGTAGAGATAGATATTTTGCGTAAAGAATTAGAGGACTTGAAGGCTGAGGTTACAAGCATAAAGACTAAGAAGAAGAGGATCGCCCCAAAAGACGCTCCTGCACCTCTGTCTTTTCGTGCTGCAGTAGAAGAGATAAAGAAAAATACCAACTTGGTTCGGAGCCTGGAATTGGATCTTGATGGGATTTAACCTTTTCGTTTTGGCGGGGGCTTTTCTTTGCTGTTTTTGCTTTTTTGTGTTTCATACTCTGGTGTACTTTACGGTCAAGTAATAGGATTCCCTTAGGTCTTGCGACACGGTCAAAATTTGAGCAGAGGAGTTACTAGGGGGGTTGGGCAATCCGGTTAGACAGGATCAGCATAGGATCGATGCGAACAGGACGGCTAATTTAGCGAATTAATAATATTCACAAAACCATTCAGGAATAATCAAACGAAAATGTTACCTGGATAATTGTATGATGTTGATAACATCTAATTTCCATAACACGAATGCAGCGTATATGCGTAGTGAATGTTAAAACCAAAATACACCTATATGAAAAGACTAATTCTATTTATCCTGCTATGCCTTATCCTAGCATGTTCAAAGGATGAAAATAAGATTGCAGACAGCGATTGTGGTGCGATAATTGGCCTTGATCAGCGTCGGCCTGACGGAGGCGTTCAGGAGATGAGCCCCGCTGTGTATTGCGGCGAAAATTGGAAATATTTCGAAGATTTACAGATAGCGTCTTCTCTGAAGATTAAAAAGGGAGATACACGGCCATTGGCTACCTACCTGGTGGCAACGAAGTCAGATACGGTTTACATCCGATATAAAAGCGGGAATGTGCCACAATCCACCATAGACTCGTTTGTGAATATTGGATATGCAACCAATATTCAAACTCTTACAGGGCTTGAACGAATTAATTGGCCATAACATGAAAAATACGATATTCGCTGTCCTTTGCTTTACCACACTTGTGTCATGTAGGCTATCAAATCAAAATAAGGCTGAAGCAAATGTATCTGAATACTTATCAAAGTCGCTGGATGATCCAGGAAGCTACCAACCTATTGGCTTCGACTCCCTGGAAATATCCGTTAAATATGATGAAATGGCCCCTGAGATGCTAAAGAATGCGAAATACACCATTCTACACACGTACCGCAGCAAAAACGTATTTTCGGCCCTTATGATTAATGAAGAGGTTTTCTATCTCGACTACAATCTAAATGTATTAGGGCATTTAAGCAAGGAAGAATCAGCTATCAGAAAGACTCTATATTCAAACTCTGGATATTAACAGTATGGTCCTTCACACGCCTAACATACTGGATACAGAAGCCTCTATTGTCCAATCCAGGGCTATGGGGGTACACTGTAAGATCACCAAGCTGTCCGGTATGACAGGGGAGCCCGATCTATGGTTCTACAACGCGGACCATAAGCTGAGCAGGCATCCCGGGCCGCAGGAAGTAATGGAGCGTATGGGCCTGCAGATATACGTCACCCAAGAGGGATGCAATGTCCTGCTCTTCAATACTTGGCATCCGCATGCTAAAATTGCAGCTGGCGACAGTGTTACTGTGTTTTTCCATGGTGGTCAGGCGTGGCGTGGCGTATTCCTTACCGGTGGCCTCCGGGAGAATAACCGTAAGCGCAGCCTGATTATTGTACAGAATTACGAACTCGATGCATTCACCAGGGAGTCTGTGAGCTATATAGAGATATTGAACCACAGAACCGGCAGGGTAATGGTGTATAGTCTGCTGAACTACCCCAACATGCAGTATAAAAATGCGGAAGAGGGGGAGCGCCTGCTGCAGATCATGGCTATGCGCGTCATGGGCGCAAAAGAAATGATGGCTAGGACAAGGATAATGTGATAGTTTATTAACGCATTTTAAAAAAGGCTTCGAGTGAGTATGGCAAAATAATATTTCTATATCTTCATATTTCGCTGATCTTCGTACATCTTTTCCAAGCCTTTCCGTATAGCCACCTGATCAGCCTCAGAAAACCCCAGTGGGTTGCCCCGTGGATTCTTGCCGGATATTTTCTGCTTATAGCTCTTCACCTGCGGTGCGTATTTCGGGAAAAACCTATCAGCCTTTACGTATGTCCATATAGTGTCCATGGTGCCTAATTTAAGCTAAAAGCCGCCCTTTTGAGGCGGCCTTGTGAGTTACTTTACTTCTTCATAAGTGAGGTCGAACATATCAGCCTTGCAGGGATAGAACATCCGATCATCGGTCGGAAAGGGTTCTTTGATCAGGTAGTCTCCGAATCCGCAGAGCATTTCACCCTCCTTTGTTGGGATCAGTATTCCGGCTTCTGATTCTTTAACCTGCTTGTCTGCTGGCTGGATGCTGTTAGCCCAAACCAGCACCTCCTGAAGGTTTTCATGGGTAAGCTGAACTGCTGTAATCTGAACCGGTTTCTTTCTAAATGTTTTCATGGTGTTAACTGTTTTGATGAAGTAAAGATAGTAAGACTTTTTCGTATTACCAAATAATTCTGCGATTATTTTTATATCTTTTTGAAACGACATAGACAAAATCTATATCTTTGTATAAGAGCGTTCCGGGATAAACACCTGGCCGCCAATAAATGAAGGGTAAGGATAATACACAAAAGGGTGAACTGACTCCAAAACAGCTCATGTTTTGCGAGCAATATCTTATTGACAGAAATGGTACCCAAGCGGCCATTCGGGCCGGATACTCCTCTAAAACAGCTAACGAGCAAGCTTCCCGCCTGTTAGCAAATGTTAAGATTCAACAGTACATCGAGGCAAAAACCCAAAAGGTTCTGGATAAGATGGAGATCACCCAGGAAAAGGTGATGCGGGAGTATGCTCGCTTGGCATTCTCAGACCTGCGCCAGTATTACAATGAAGACGGTTCACTGAAGAATATCCATGACATCAGCGATGATGCCGCCGCCGCTTTGGCTGGACTGGAGAGTGATGAGTTGTGGGAAACAGACGAAGACGGAGCTAAGAAGCCCGTGGGTGTGACCAGGAAGATCAAGATATGGGGTAAGCGCGAAGCTCTGGATAGCATTTGCAAGGTGAAAGGCTGGAATGCGCCGGAAAAGAAAGACCATACGACCAACGGGGAGAGCCTTAATAAGCTACCGGATCTGTCGGGATTAACGGCGGAAGAACTCCGTGTCTTGGCAAAGCTTAAACGTAAAATTGATGTTGAACGTATATGAGGCTGAACTTGGGCGCCGGCATCTCACAGATTTTACCATCTATACGATGCCCAGCTTCAGGCCGAATTGGTTTCATACATTATACTACGAAGTTCTTAACAAGTTTGCAAAAGGGGAGATAAAGAAGCTGGCAATTTCGGTCCCGCCACAACACGGGAAATCACGTGGCAGCACATTACAGTTGCCGTCGTTCATTCTCGGACTGAACCCAGATAGGAAGATCGCTATTGCGTCGTATAATACCACAAAGGCCCGAAAGTTCAATAGGCAGATTCAGCAACTTATGAGCACGCCAGAGTATCGGCAGATATTCCCCGACGCTTGCCTGCCTACAGAGAGGGACAAAAACTATGTGAGGACTCAGGACGAATTCGATATAGTGGGCAAAGAGGGTGGTTTGAAAGCGGTGGGGGTAGGCGGTCCGCTTACCGGTGATCCGGTGGATATAATGATTATAGATGACATCTACAAGGACCAGAAAAGCGCATGGAGCCCCACTATTCGCGAGTCTATCCAGGACTGGTACGATACAGTAGCCGATAGCCGACTGCATAACGATAGCCAGGTATTGATAGTGTTTACCAGATGGCACGAAGCGGATCTCCTGGGGCATATACTGGCCCTTGAAAAGGATTGGCAGGTAATAAACTATCCAGCTATCAAAGTCGGTCCACCTACCGAAGTGGACCCGCGAAAAGATGGTGAGCCGCTTTGGCCAGAAAGGCACAACAAAGAGAAGCTGGAAAAGACTCGCAAACGCAATGCGCATGTATTCCAGAGTCTCTACCAGGGTGACCCGAAGCCTAAAGAGGGGCTTCTTTATAAGAATCTGAAGCTGTACAGGGAGTTGCCCGCAGGAGCGGTTAAACGACGGGCAATAGTCGATACAGCGGATACAGGAGAGGATAATTTGTGTAGTGTCGTTTACGTGCCCACTAGAGCCGGTTATTACCTCTTAGATGTAATATATACGTCCGAGAGCATGGAGAGAACCGAGGGCAAGACAGCTACACAGTTTACGAAATGGGAGGTGCAGGACGCGAAGATAGAAAGCAACAATGGCGGACGAGGGTTCGCCAGGAATGTGGAAAGGATTTGCAGGGAGATCGGTAACAGGCGTACGTCAATCAAATGGTTTCATCAGTCCCAAAACAAAGAGGTTCGCATATTCACGAATGCCCCAGAGGTTATGAATATGTGCTATTTCCCGGTAGGGTGGGATTTGATGTGGCCGGAGTTTTACGCAGCAATAACGGGATATATGGCGGCAGGAGGGAACTCGCATGATGACGGGCCCGACGCGCTAACAATGATAATAGAAGAAGAGCAAAAGGGTACTTACAAAATATACTAACATGATACTGGATATAGGCGACATCAAGCGCATTATCAAGGAACGGCCCAATAAGGCCATCGTCGAGGAAGGTCAGAAGATGAACAAGAAGCTGGCGGTTCACATCGCCGGCATAGGCATGGATACCTATCTGGAACAGATCAACACCTTTGAGAATGCGGACCAGAAGCTGATACGACAGAAGTACGCTCGCTCGAACGTTGATCTGTTTGATCGTCTGTCCCGGCCAATAGACGAGGTATTTAGCGCCCGTGGCGGGTCTGTATACTATAACCTTCCCAAGTCGCAGGAGGCTGATTTTCGCGTCCGCTTATCCAGTGTAGAGTGGGGTTATACATTACGTAAGTGGATGGACCATATAGCAAAGATCGCCTACCTCATGGACCCGATGGGTCTGATCTTCAATGAAGTGGGCAACGGGGAAGCCTACCCGACATATAAAAGCATTGCCGGCATATACGATTACCAGCTGAACGGCAGAAACCTTGACTACGTGATCTTTACCACCAAGGACAAGAACATTTACCGCGTAGTAGATGACAACTTTGATCGCCTGGTGAAATGGGATGGTGAGAATATCAGGACTGTATCCGGTAAAACCTATCCCAATTATTTCGGTCATGTATCCGCCCAGGTAGCATCGGACATAGTAAAGCCCGGCATGGACGTCTTTTGCAGTCCATTCTGGACCGTCGTAGAGCTGGCCGATGAATTCCTGCGGGAGGGGTCAATAAAGAGCGTATATAAGCTCTTACACGGCTTCCCTAAGTACTGGCAATACACATCTGATTGCGTAGACTGCGAAGGCCATGGTGTGAAGAATGGCGCGGATTGCCCGGCATGCCGTGGTACCGGCAAAAAGCTGAAGCATGATGTGGCAGATAACATTAATCTGCCGGTCCCTCAGAAAGAAGATCCTAAGATCGCCCCCGATGTGGCCGGGTATGTTACGCCCGACATCAAGGGTTGGGAGGCAATGACCGCCGAGCTGCAGCTCCTGGAAGACGTCATGAATCATACTGTATGGGGAACGCACCAGCAAGATAAGGCAGACAACGAAACCGCAACAGGGCGTTTTATCGACATTCAGCCGGCTAATAGGCGATTAAATAAGTTCAGCGAATGGGGGGAAGGGATAGAAAAGTTCATCACGGACGAACTCGGATATTTTTATTTCCCCGGATCATATAAGGGCTCATCCGTCAATTATGGCAGACGGTACCTGATCGAGTCGCCGGATACTGTGTGGGAGAAATACCTAACCGCCCGGGAAAAGGGAGCCCCGCAATCTACGCTGGATGAGCTGTTACGCGACTACTACTACACTAAATACAGCAACGATAGCCTGGAACTGCAGAAGCATATACGGCTCATGAAGCTCGAACCGTTCGTTCACCTGACCATTACAGAATCTAAATTGGTCGCCATGGGTACCCTGGACTATAAGATGAAGCTGTACTTCACAGAATGGCTAGGCACCCTGCAAGAATCAAATCTGCTTTTCGGTGATCTGGAGATGTTGAGGGCATCACTTAAGGAGTACGCCCAGGGCAAGGAAGATATGCAGCAACCAGAGCCTGAGCCGGTTGGTTTTGGCAGAAGAAACTAGTCATTTATTAACTCTAAATATTAAGAAATGGCAATTCATCACAAAACAAAGGAAAGGTATTTAAAACTGAAAGACACCGGGCTCACCGCCGAGGAGCTAAAAGAACAAATGTTAGTGGATGAGATAGATCCGGCTGACATTGATTCGTTCATTACGGAAGCTTACAGCGACGAACAGGGAGATGGCGCCGAAAAGGCCCCTCAGACCACCAAGGCGGCTAAAACCGATAAAACGCCAAAGGTGGCGGAAACAGCCAATTCCGTCTATGAAGAATGGAAGATGGCGGTATCTCACGAATCCGGGTCGCCTGTCCTGGAAAAGGTGAAGAAGATCAAGGACGTGAAGATCACCGGCGACCGGGCCGAACGCCTTAATGAACAGGCCTTTAACCGCAGGGTTAAGTATTTCCTAAAACAAAACTAATTGCATGTTATCCATTGACATACAGAAACAAATTGCCGCCTTGCTGAAAATCGACGAAAAGACCTTCCTGGAAGCCGTTAAGAGCGAAAAGGAGGCTGAAGTAAAGGTTCCTGAAGGCCTACAGGTATTCACCTCTACTGAGCTCACAGCCAGGGATGATAACCAGAAAAAGCTGGGGTACAATGACGGCAAAGAAGCGGGCCTGGAAATCTTTGTAAAGGAACAGAAGCAGAAACTAGGCCTGGACTTCGAAGGCAAAGACCCGGAAAAGCTCATTTCGTCCCTGCAGACAAAGGTATTGGCGGACGCCAAGATAGAGCCTAACCAGAAGATAAAAGAAAAGGAAGAGCAGATAGCCAAGCTTCAGGGTACCGTCCAGGACTTCGAAAACAAATACAAGACGTCTGAGCAGGAGAAGAGCGAAATGCGCACAATGGGCAAGCTGACTGCCGCTGTGCCTTCTGGTTTGCCCATTGAGGCTGACGAAGTGATCATGAGCATGCGCACCCGTGGCTATTCCTTTGAAGTGGATGATTCCGGAAATATCACCCCTAAGAAGAACGGGGAGGTATTGCGCGACTCGAAAACACAGAACCCGCTGGACCACAAGGCTGTCATTAACGACTACGTGACAAATGAGCGTAAATGGGTGACCAGCCAAGGGGACACAAAAACAGGTCGCGGCGGTGGTAGTGATCGTCGCACATCCGGCGTAGTAACCAAGATGAGTGAAGCTAAAGCGCAATGGGAGGGCCAAGGTAAAAGTGTAAACTCTGCGGATTTCCAGGCGTTCGTCACTGAAGCGGCAAAGGATAACAAGGACTTTAATTGGGATGAATAACCGAAAGCCCTGCGATCGGGCTAGTAGACCGAAACAATGCCGAATAGGCCGGGTAAATCCCGGCCTTTTTACTTCTCTATAATATTTTTTGTTGAAATAGATTTTCTCTATATCTTTGAATTGGTTACTTATTGCTCAACCTAAGATACCAGGAATCAATAAGGCCGGATTCTCGCCTAAGACATTTGGCACAGCAGATAAGCGCAGGACACCGCGCAAAGCATTATCCCAAGATGCTGGGAGTATTTTCACATACTCTTTCAAATGCCAAATTTTTCAGCCACTAATCTTGTAAAAGCACAAGCAAGGCTCAAGCAACAGTTTACAGAGGGGGAAATGAGGACAAAGCAGCGTCCTGCTGTAATGCTCGCCCAGAAGAACCTGGACATTTTGATCCCTTCCCATCAGCAGCTTCGCACCCGTGAAGATCGCGCCATAGAGGCAAATATCCTGGCGCGTAGCAAGCGCTCCACTACTTCCAGCAGGACACACAATCACACCGGGAACAGGGGTGATTCTTTCGTGTTGCCGCTGACCTGGACCACCTTCGTTGATAAGTTCTCTATCTCGCTGAAGCAGATGGATAACAACATCTTCAACTTCGAAGAAACACTGGCCCAGCAGATACTTAACGCAGCGCTGAACCTGAATGAGGACATCGAGACCTTTATGATCGATTTCCTTTTCACCAACCGGAGCCAGATAAATGCAGCGGCTGCAGGCGGTACATTCAACGCCGCAAACGACGGATACGAGATTGCCGCAGCTGATAAAAGCAGGTTCTATCAATTGGCTAAGTCCATGATGAGGCAGAACAATTATCGTGGCAGCTTCGACGTTATCGCGTCTTCTCTCACATATATTGATGGGGAATTCTACGCCAACCAAGGTGGCGGCAACCAAACCAACACCAACTTCCAGTTTACCGGCTTGAACATCGCCGAGTCTATCGAGTTGGAAGATGCTAACTACCCGGGCGGGATTTCCTTAATCATGCCTGCGGGTCAATTCGCAATGCTTCCCTGGATACCGAAGCAGAACCGCGAAGGATGGGGTGATTATAACTCATACGTAGGTGGTTTTGGCTCTATCCAAGACCCGCTGGGTAGCGGCATGACCTTCGCTCTTCACATCTACGCTGACCGCGCAGACACCTCCGCTTCAAACGGTAACACCCAGGACGTAGTACTACAGGCCGAAATGTCAATCGACATCGCCCCGGCTCTTCCTGCGCTGTCTACTGCTACCGAAAGCGTGGTATTTGAAGTAGCTCAACTTTCCTAATCAGTAAAAACATAAACATGAAAAAAGCACTATTTCTTTTTGCGTTACTGGTTGGGACTGTGTTAAGCCTCAGTGCTCAACGGGCTACGCTTATGCCGCTGGTTGCGGGTGACACGGTAGTCAATGCCGCTTCTGTGTCCAAGACCTTCACGGTAACGGCCGGTTATTCCGCGGTTGCTGTACAACCGGTGATCACCAAAATATCAGGCACTGTAGGTGGTTCTGCTATTCTCTACTACAGCTTGGACGGTACTAATTTTTCGGCTGCCGGCGATACGTTGACTTTAGCCAATGTGACAACCAATAGCAAAGTATTTGCCAAGGTCACGGCGCCCGGAGTTTATTACAGGGTTACTACAACCGGCACCGGTACAATGTCCGCTCAGATACGCATTTATTACCTGGTCCGTAAACACGACTAATGTTTCGTCCTGAAGCCATACAAGCTCTGGTCGGTCGCGTGGGGTTTAGAAACACCACTCAGGCGGAATACGCTGGACTTATCGCTGCACCCAACACCGATAGTCGTTCAGGCAGGTATTTTGATGAATTCCACAGAATTATCACTGTGCCGAACCTGAAGGACGTAGCCAACCCCGATCCGGCTATCAGTAATGTCGATTTTAACACCATGCTTGCCCAATGGCAGAAATCGGCTATTGCCGCTGTTCTTGGAGGCGTGTTATCAAAGGCAGAACTGATAGAGCACCAGATGATCTATGAACGGGACTACGAGGAACCGCAGGTGTTGGAGAATACCGGCAAGTTCGTCGGCTATATGATCCAGGTTGCTAACCGGACTAACCTGGTAGTTAGGCCAAAGGCATTAAGCCTGTTTTTCAACGAGGCTGGTACCTTCAATATCTATGTCTTCAGTCATCTAAAGAAAGACCCGATAGCCACAATTCCAGTTACTACCGTAGCTGATGAGGAAGTGATTGTTTCTATTCCTGACGTGGTGTTAACCGCGATCGGTTCTGTCAGTAAGTCGCGGACATACTATATCGGATACTTCCAGGATGATATTGAGGCATTAGGGGTTAAAGCGCTCGACTATGGCATGCACCTTAAGCGGACGGCCATATGTTACAATGCGGAAGGCATAGAGGCCGCTGCCGTTTCGGCAACAGATTTCAACCGGTATAATCCACCGTTCACGGGTCGTACGTATGGGCTTAATATCGAGCTTACCAGCTCACGGGACTATACAGAAGTGATCATTCAGAGTCCACAATTATTTGATAAGGCTATCGGGCTACAGATGGCGGCTTTCATTGTGGAAGCAATCATTCACAGCACCAGGTCAAACAAAGACCAGCGGATAGGAGCAGAGGGAGTTAAACAACTCTATACTGATCTGAATCTGCGGTTTTCAACGCCTGAATTCCCATATACGACTGGCTTAAAGAACCAGGTGGAACGGGAGTGTGAAAGAGTATTCCGTAATCTGTTTCCAAAGGATAAAATAAAAACGTTCACTACACCAGCTGATACATGCTCTTTTCAAAAACGGCCCCTGTAGGGGTTGACATACCGATCCAAAAGTTGCAGTCATATCTGCATGACAAGCTCCTGACTAAATGGAGTCTTCAGAATGCACAGTATGAAGCATATGGGAGGTGTTACCGGAATCAAAAGGAGTCCGGATACGTGGCAGAGGTGTATGTCGGGGGTGGTGAGTACAAAGAAGTGTATTTAGATGATCGCATTTCGGTGCTTTCATTCTTCGGCCTATCCGGTGATATCGATTTCGATGTTACCAATACCGCCGATGTTCACCTGATCTTTTGGGTAAACATTAAGAAGCTGTATCCGGCCACCACTCACCGCGCCGACGAAGAGGTAAGGAAGGATGTACAAGAACTGGTTCAAAAGAAGATGTATGGATTCACCCTCAACGGTGTTCGCATGGGTATCGAAAGGGTTCATCAGGAGTACCGGGGGACTATCATGGCGGCACAGGCCAATCTGGATACGCTCAAATACCGGGATATGCATCCCTTCCACTGCTTCAGGTTTGATCTGAAGCTATTGTATGACATTAAACATTGCTAACATTTTAAAACGCTATAACAATGGCAGGATTAAACGCGCTTGACTGTGGAACTGAGGTAAGAAATACCGGTACGACCGGGTGTCCTCTCCACTTTGAAGCTATCAAAGGCGCTTTCCTGGTGCCGAAAGGTCGCGTGTATACGCAAGCAGAACTTGCTACACCCGAATCGCTCCGCGCCGCTCTTGCTGCCGATATTATCGCCGTAAAGAGCAGCAGGATTTTCCCTCTGCACGGGTTCGAAGCAATTACGGACAACACCGAAGACCCGACTTTCCAGACAATGGCAAGTGGCCGGCAGGTGCCGATCCGTGAAGGCAACTACAATTGGATCATGCAGTATTATGATGGTGGCCTGTGCCTTTCCAATAAGCTCCGTTCATTCAAGAACAATACCGGTTATGCGGCGCTGTTCTATGACGCAGCTTACAAGATGGCCGGGACTACTAAAACAGCCAGCGACGGGAAACCCGGGATGGCAGGCGTGCCGTTAGAGGTGTTATATCCCTTCCCCTGGAAAGTGAACGATTTCTCAAACGCGCCGATATACCGTATCCAATTCTCCTTTAAGCCGAACTACATCAATGAGGATATAGCCTACGTTGATGCAGGCTTTAACCTGGATGAACTGTCCGGATTGATCAACATCAATCTGGAAGTTACTGGTACCCCGACCGGCGGTGTTTACCAGGTTCTTCCCCTCGTTGGTTGCGATAAGTCAAACCTTACTGAACTGTACAGCACTCTTCTGGCTGATGAGGCTTTATGGGTACTCTCCAACGCCACTACAGGGGCATCCGTAGCGGTTACGGGCGCAACTTACAACGCAACGCTGGGGACTATCGCAGTCGCTGCCGATACGGCAGACGCAGATTATACGGCCATCACAGCTACAGGCAAGATTCGGATCAATATGGTATCGGCTTCGGCCCTGGACGCAGCGGACATTTCTGGTTATGAAGCTATTCCCGTGGACGTCGTAAGAGGGGCTTAATCATGAAGAACAATATCATTCATCCAATCAGTTTTGGTCGTGTTACCAAAACCTGGAGCCGAGAGAAGTTTATCCGGCAGCTTTCCGCCCAGTTCCCCGATCACGATATAGTTGCTTACGCCGACGCTTTGGGGTTAATAAGTGAGGCGGTTGCTCCCGAGGCGCCGCCCGCTATCCCTCCCCGAGTATTTACTTCTGAAGAAGATGCAAGGGAAGCTGGTAGGCGTGAAGGTGCCGAAGGTGCTGCACTTCTTAAAGAAGTACTTGATCTGGGTAATGAAGATCCGGCCACATCCTCAAATAAAACCTCAAAACCAAAGGGCGGGAAGAAATAGCCCGCCCTTATTTCTGGCTATGGTAACAGTACTTGATATGATGAAGCGGTTTGAACGACTGGATTTACCAGCGGTTGTTGCCGAAAGTGTACAGGAAACAAAAACAGATTACCTGGAACAACAGCGACAGCAGCTATATGCTGGTAAGGATTCGGAAGGCAACTCAATAACGCCGTTTTACAGGCCGGCAACTATAACCAGGAAGAAAAAGAAGGGACAGCCAACTGACAGGGTTACACTAAAAGATAAAGGCGATTTCTATGACTCACTTTACCTGGATGCTATGAATTCCGGCGGATTCGATATAAAGAGCGGTGATCCCAAAGCGAAATGGCTATTCGATAGATATGGGCCGCAAATACTCGGCTTAGGCGGTGGCTTCCGAATGGTGTATGTGGAAGAGCTGAAACCAACATTATTCACAAGGGTGCGCGAAAGGCTGGGATTATGATATATACGACTTGCTCAGATCTTCCTTTAATCCGGTTCATCCGGTGTGTTTGCGACAATGACCTGAGACAGCTAGTTATTGAGGGTGAAGTGTCACCTGAAGAGCTTATAGATGGTTGGCAGTCGATTTACCAGGAGTATATTGAGCTATCTGGCGCAGCCGGTAACGATTACCAACTTAAGCTCACAGCTGAAATAAGCCAGCTATTTATCAAATATACAACTATCACCGAGGCTGTTGAATTATCTCGCAAATACCGATACGACGATATTATAAAGATGTTGAAGTCTGAGGGCTACAACTTCCAATTTAACCATAACGATCCGGAATCATATCACAAAGACCTTGACCGGGTTTTGAGTAGAGCAAAATCCCTTCTTGTTCAAAAAGAACAAAAGGAAGGGCAACTGGCAAAGATGCAGGAGGGGCAAAAAGGTGAGAAGATTACCCGCGCGTATTTCGATAACCGGTTAAATGCTCTTTCCATTCATTACAAGCACCATATCAATGAACATGAAATTACAGTAAGCCGCTATGTAGGCTTACTTAATCAATATTACAAAGACTGCGAAAAGCTAGATCAGCATGTCGGACGGAAGAATAGATAGCGTTATAAATGCCAAGAAGTGCCAAGAGGAGCTTGAAAGCGTCTACGCCGCTATGGGTAAAATAGCGGAGTTGATCATCAAGGTTAATGAGCTTGGTAAGGGTTTGAGTCTTAAAGGATTCAAAGAGGGATTTGATGCACTGAAACAGGCTGAATCTGGTATCCGGGAGTTGAACAAAGCAAAAGAAGAAGCAGTCCGGGCTGAATCAGAACTGAGGCAGGCGCTATTGGAGAGTAAAAAGGCCAACCAGGATTTAAAGAACGAGATTGAAGCGCTACGCCTGGCTGAAGCTAAGCGTCGAGAAGAGGCCCGTAGGCGTAAGGAAGAAATGAAGGGGGAGAAGGGCAGCATATTGGATCTCAGGGAGCAATTAAAGAAGCTACTGCAGACATGGGATGCTTATGGCGCGGCATCTCGTAAAGCTAACGGGAAGGTCCTTGAAGATATTAAGCGTGTATCAGCCGAGCTGAAGAAACTTGAAGCAGAAACTGGGCGCCATCAGAGAAATGTGGGCAACTATACCAGTACGCCGCAAATAGTTGGGGGTTTAAAGGGCCTACTCGGGCAATTCGGCATTGCCCTCGGTGCAGGTGCTATAGCAAAAGAAATATTTGATGTCACTGTAAAGCTGGATAGTATGAATGCAGCGCTTCGTGCTGTATCCGGTAGTGAGTCAGAATTTAGTAAGAACTCAGCGTTCCTGGTAGATGTCGCTGATCGGCTCGGGTTGAACATTCTGGACCTTACTCAATCTTTCAAAAACTTCTACGCTGCCGGCACACAGGCGGGGCTAACAGCTACCCAGACCAGAAACATATTTAATAGTGTTTCTGAAGTCGCAGCTAACCTGAAATTGTCCCAACAAGACGTTAACGGGATATTTACTGCATTTGGACAGATTGCGTCAAAAGGTAAAGTTCAGGCCGAAGAGCTCCGTGGCCAGATCGGTGAGCGTATTTCTGGTGCATTTGCTATTGCCGCCAGGTCAATAGGTGTAACCACTGCGCAGCTGGATGACATGCTAAAGAAAGGCCAAGTGGTAGCGGTTGACTTCCTTCCCAAATTCGCTAAAGAGCTGGAAAAAACGTATGGTATTGACAATCAGAAGAAGGTCGAAGGTCTGCAAGCTTCCATCAATCGACTGAGCAACACTTTTACGGACCTTGTAAGCGATAATCAAAGCGCATTAGGCAGGTTCTTTGGCATGATCATAAACCTGGCTAATGAAGCCTTGGTTTCGATCAACAACCTCGTTGCTGGCATAGTGTATGTATCGCTGAAGTTGACGGATAAAACTGCGGCTCAGGATTTCCTAAACGCTAAAGCTATAGACGAGTATGCAGCGAAGCTGAAGAAGCTACAGACTGACAATGTTATCGGTCAACGTAACGCAATAGACCAGCGCATTGAAATAACTGAAAATAGACTTCAAGGAAACCTCAACACAATCAAGAGCATACGGGATGCCTACGGCAAGAATGCCGATACGGTATACGGTGCTTTCTTACAACGCACTGAGAAAGTAGTTCAAGAGGATCAGGCCGCGCTTAGACTGATGGAAGCCCAGCGGCAAGCCCTGGTAAATGAGCTAAACCGCCGTTTCCCTGGTGAAGAACCACCGTCAACGACTAAGCCCGATGAAAAAGGGCCAACTAAAAAAGAACTGGATGCTGCAGCTCGCCTTAAGGAATTGCAACTTAAAGCGGAGATGGAGGCCAGGAAGATAGAGTTGCAGGAAGCCATTGATTCACAGAAAGAGATCTTTGAGAATGAAAAGGTGGCTTACGAAGATCGCCTGGTGGCTGCTGAAAACTACTTCACCTTAAAGAACTTACTCGCTAAAGAAGAGGCGGATGGAGAAAAGAAAATACTTGATGTTGAAATCAGCCGTGGCCGGGCAACAGCTGCCCAGAAAGTCACAGTGGATAAGAAAGCTGCTGCGGAGCAGGCTCAAAATAGACGTGAACTCGGGAAGATAGTAGTTGACATACTGAAGGATAACGCAGATAAGGAGACCAAAGAGATATTGGCTGCTGCCGAAAGGCGGAAAGCTGAACTAGAAAAACAATCACAGGATGAACTAGCAACCAATCAGAAATTATATGAGAGTGGTAAGATCAGTAAAGATCAATATGAGCTTGAAAAGCTCCGTATAGAGAATAAATACAAAATATTATCTCTGCAGGCCGAATACGAGTATACAGAGCAGATTATCAAGTTAATGAAGCTGCGAGGCGAAGATACAACCGCCCAGGAAACTGAACTGCTCAATATCAAAAATAAGATCAGGGATTTAGACCGTGAATATTTTGAGAAATCAGAGAAAGAAAAAACAGCCGCGCATAAGAAAGAACTAAAAACCAGGGAAGATTTTGAAAAAGAGTTTGCCAAAAAGGTTAAAGACCTACGGCAAGAACTAGGAGAGTCGGTAGGTAAGATAATAGATGGAATATTTGATCGACAAAAGAACCGTCTTCAGGAAGAAATTGATCTGATAAGCCAGCGGCAGGAAGCAGAGGTGGCCGCTGTTAATGCTTCTTCTGATTCTGAAGAAGAAAAAGCGCATAAGATCGCCGTTATTAACGCTCAGGCTGATGCCCAAAAACAGGCTCTGGAACGCAGGCAAAAACAGTTTGACCAGCAGAAAGCCAGATTTGAAAAGGCAAAATCTGTAGTAGAAATAGTGGCTAATACCGCAATAGGTGTGGCGAAAGCTTTTGCTGATTATCCCTACTTCTTGGCTGCGCCATTGGCAGCCGTAATTGGTGCAATAGGTGCCGCTCAGCTGGCAGCAGTGTTGGCGCAACCCATACCAAAATATAAAGATGGTACTGAAGATCACCCAGGCGGCTTGGCGCATGTAGGGGATGGTGGTGTACATGAAGTTATTCAATCGCCAGACGGGCGGGCATGGGTAACGCCGGCATCGGACACCATTATGAATATACCAGCCCATTATAAAGTCCATCCTTCAGTAGGTGACTACCTGGCAGCAGCCGGCGCAGGAGCAATGCGGCCATTGCCTGCCATTGACAGCACGTCCGCAAGCGTTGATAGAATGACAAAGGCCGTCCTGGATGGATTCGGCAAACAGACGGATAGGATTATTGACGGTCTAGAAAAAAATAAAAGTACAGTTCATGTGAACAATACCCCTCTGGGAGTAAGGGCCACTCTTACGTCAGCTCAGAAACGGGCGACATTTTTAAACCATGAATTTAAGATCTGATGGCAGTGGCAATGTTACATAAGGAGTTTCTGTATTTCGTTTGCGATAACGACGGGAATACTTATGCGGTCGACTCTGCCGGGTATATTGTTACTACGCCAAGCCCGCAGCCGTTGGTATATACGCCTGATGGCTGGAATGAAACTGCTTTATTATACACTCGAAATACAACATATGGGGGCCTTGTACGCACGTCTACTATCCCTTTTGGGTTTGTAAAGGACGGCGCTAAAATACTACGCCATCTGTGGTACAAATACGGCATAGAGGCAGTTGGCAACCTCGCTATTGCCAAGCTCGATCCGGCAGACCTTAAGCACAAAAGATACTACTTCGGCGCCCTGAACTTCACGCAAATGACCGATGAAAAAGATAAAGCGGAATGTGAAGTAACAGAAGGTGGCCTTTCGATGATGATCAAGGCCAATGAGAATACTAAGTACGAGATTCCGTTGGATGTGCCGGAAGCGCTTGATTTGCGGATGGATGGGTTGACGCTTAAGGCTAATGTGAGTTATGCGATCCAGCAGGGACCAGCGGGCCAGCCAGGGGATGAAGCAAGCCTATTGGGGTGCATCTTTATTAACTCTGAGGGTACATTTAGGGACATTGTATTTAACACAACCTACTCATTTGTCTCCGGGGATGCTATACCGCCTGCGGACGCAGATTCCACGGACTATCTGATTAGAAATGATGGCGCGGATCAGACATTTACATTGAACTTCAAATATCCTGTATCCTGGCCATTTCTTGGGACGCATATAGTGGATTTCTCTATTTCTAATGGGAGCTCGTTTGTATCACAAGAGATAGTGTATCATGGTCCTACAGGTGAGAATATGTCCATTGAAGTGGAATTCTCCAAAACCATCACATTAGCACAAGGGCAGCGATTGTTTGTAACGGCTGCTGGCTCCGGTGGGGCGGGCAATCAGTTTACATATGGGCCTGACGGTACTCTGAATATAACATTTGACTACCGCTACCGCCAAACTGAAATAAAAGTACTCCGGTCACTTTACGTTTTCCAAAAGCTGATAGAAAAGATCACTGATGGCAAATACACTGCATCCAGCACCCTATTAAGCACTGTTGCTAAAGACTTCGTGTTGACCTGCGGCGATGGGATAAGGGGCATAGAAGGTGCAAAGATCAAAACCTCCTTAAAAGACTTCTTCACCAGCTTTAACACCCGGTTCAGTATAGGGCTGGGCAACCATAACGAAGTGGCTGTAATTGAGGCAAAAGCCAGCTTCTTTACGAACGAGATTATAGCCGACCTGGGAGAGGTGGCGGACTGTCAGGTAATGAACGCTACAGACTACCTGTGGAACACTTTAAAGATCGGCTGGCCAGCGCAGGACTATGATGACGTGAACGGTAAGGATGAATTCAACAACACGCACAATTATACTTCCCCGGTTAAACGCCTGGGGAAGGAACTGGACATGACGGGAGTATACCGGTGCGACCCGTACGGTATAGAGTTTACCAGGATTAATCTGGACGGAAAGAGTACCACCGACAACAGCAGCGACAACGATGTGTTTATCATCAACATAGCCGATAACGGGAGTGGTGGATACATCTTGAACCGACCGGCTTATACCGCTCTTTCCGGAGTTCGCGCCGGGTCATCCATCTTTAACGTTGAGTTGTCTCCAGCACGCTGCCTAATAGCCAACGGATCATTCCTGCATATTGGAATGGACCTGCTCGACGATGGAAATCTGACCTTCCAGACCACCGAGAAGAACGCAGCACTGAGCACCACTCTGGCCGGGGTAACGATCACTGAGAATCAAAACTTCCTGATCGGCACCTTGGCGCCAAAGCTATTTCTGCCTAAAATGTTTCAGATAGAGTGCCAGGTGCCGTTAAACATAGTAAATCTAATCGAGGCAAAACCATACGGGAAGATTCAATTCAAATGGCTGGGTTATGCCTTCCGGGGCTATATCGTGGAAGCCGGGCAGCAGGCGGCCACCAACGCCAAACAGACATTTAAGCTGCTGGCCAGCACAGACAATGACATGACTAAACTGATTCACTGATGCCGCAGATGTTTTACATATCAAAAGCTAATCCGGTACCCTTCTATCAGGTGGGCATTCCTGCTGTCGCTGGAAAGAATTTCACACATCTGGATGAGGATTGGTTTAGCAAGCAAATATTTCCCTGGGAGCAGGAGATAAGCTATTACCAGAAATGGCAGAAGACAGATACTATAACGCTGCAAGCAAGGTCTGAGTTTAGTACGCAGCGACTTGATCTAATAGACTGCAGCGGGACTGTGATCAAGACTGAAAACTTCGTGAAGAAGACTACCAGTATTGTCGGACAGTTATGGAGTACATACGAGGTAAATATGCAGCTGGCTGACGTGGACGAAGGGCTGTATTACCTGCTGATCACTGTAGGTAATAATGTACTTCAGTTCCTGAGCGAACCGCAGGACGTGTCCCTTTTGCACGAGGACACCATTCTGCATGCTTACCGGCACAGTGTAAATACACTGGACGTGATCTATGACACAGGCATTCAGTTCTCCTTCCGGGCAGAAGCTATAATTACAGACTACACCCCAGGCAATATTCAGGCGGTTTACGAGGATCAGACATTGAACCTTGTAGAGTTATCGGCGACACCGTTTGACACCTTCAAATACAAGTTGGGTGCCTCCTACGGCGTACCGCCATGGGTTGCTAAGAAGGTAAATATGATCTATTGTCACGATACAGTACTGCTCGACGGCATGCAATACGTACGTGCAGATGGCGGGAAGCTGGAACCGAACCGCGCGGAAAGATACCCCATGCAGGGTTGGTCTATGGACATTAGACCGGCAATAAACAGCTTCAGCGGTATTTACGACCCGACATTTGATGACGTGGTAGCCGTGGCGTACAACATAGAGGGCAATACGTTCGGTACAATGAACGGCCTGCCGGATACATTACAAATTACTCTTATTCAGCCGAAATGATAATAAAGTATTCATATTTTCAAGACCCAGTCTCTACGCAGTACCTAATAATGGTAGCATATAAGCCGCTTACTACTGGGGGTTATGAGGAAGCCAATAGGGCTGTGTATGCCGAGCCGCATGATAACCCAGGTGATTTTATCATCTCGGTCCCGACGCCGGCTGTCCATTTGGTGCGTATTTATGAGAGTGCCGATGGCGTGGCTCTTGATGAGCTGCGGATTTCATTTGTGGCTACCCCCAGATTCGACGGGCCATTGGTAATTCCTCCGCTCATGATCAAAGTAGGGAGAGGAATAGAGGACCGAGACCCCACTGTAGACGCTACCGAAGTGGCTATACCTTCTATTGCGGACTATACTATATCCTGGGTTGAACAGCGAGGCGCCGGGCCACTCCGCGGAGTGAATGACACGAACGACCCGCTTCAAATAGAATGGACGCAGCGGCTCAGCGGCGGTATAGACCTGCAGAATGGAAAAGTTTTCAATGATGAAGAAGAATACTGGATATATTTTGAGCCGACACTCGACGGTAATGTCAGCGCCGCTATCTCCGACCTGACTGAGCTCCTGGAAAATCATATTCAGGATACAAGCAACCCGCATGCCGTTACAAAGACTCAGGTCGGTCTGGGCAATATTCCGAATGCTATTTCAAACAGTTATCAGCTTGATAGTAGCACTACTCTGGCTACTTCAAAAGCAGTTCGTGATCTGTGGGCGGCCAGCCAGAACAAGATATTACTGGTAGCCGTGTATAATGTTGGTACAATAAATGCAAATAGTGATAAACAAGTAACGATCACACACAACCTTAATTTGGTGGCAGATAGTTACGTTGTGGTCGGAATGCTTGGCGGATACAGCGGTAGTTATACTAGTGACAACAAAGTAACATATGCCGCCACTGCAACGGTTGAAAATAGCTTTAAAGTAGGTTTTCATAATCACGGATCATCAACCGCAAGCGTGGTCCTATTTTATTTGATTGTAGATATGCCATAAGAGTTGTCTATATTGTTTTAGAAAGTTATTAACTTTGACTATGGGACAAATTTTTATCAGGGCCTTCCGGCATAGCTATCTGGCGGCCCTCTTTTTAATCACGATGAGCGTAAGTGCTCAGAATTACACGAAGAATCCGGGGTATTTTGAGGCGGACGGGTATCGCGCCAAATATGGGCTGCAGGTGCCGAGAAGGGATACGATTCACCAAACCGGTAAGATAGACAGTATAGGAACGATTGTATACCGTCCGCAAGACAGTAGCCTTTATGTAAAATCGGATACAGGTTGGGCAAAGGTTGGTTCTGGTTTTGACATATCCGGTTATTACACCAAATCACAATCTGATTCGCGTTATCCATTAAATGACAGCCTTTATCACCCTCTGGACACGCTTAATAACTGGATATTATCGGGTCCAGTACCTTCGCTAATATCCAATAATCATACGGGAGAGGGATTTGTTGAAAACATAGGAGGTGACACGCTAATAAATATCTTCCGTTCTGACTCGTTATTATCGCACGCCTCCAATGGTGGTAAGATCGTACAGAGATACAGCTATGACGGCGGGTTGACCTGGACAACTCCCACAACGATATTTAACAGCAGCAATGATGATCGTAATGTGATTGGTACTATCACCGCTACAGGGCGAATAGTAACCATTTTCAGGCAGTTTAACGTCGCTGGCGGTAGCCCGGTTAGTGTCGGATTTATCACATCAACGGACAAAGGACAGACCTGGTCATCTTACACTACGCTACCGGCTATAGTATCAGGACTGGCACCCATGGGGAATATTGTGCGAGCAGGAGATGGCAGCTATTTGGCCCTCCTTTACACCACAAATTACTGCGAGGCATTTAGAAGCACCACCAACGGAGCTTCCTGGACAAGTCAGGGGGTTGTTTATGACTTCAGAGTGAGTAATCCAACGCGTCAAACAAGCGAGCCCTATGCCGCTTACGCGGGATCCAATAGGATGATAATGATCGTCAGGAACGAGAATCTAATCACTGGACCGTACTATCAATTAAATTCTATCGATAATGGGCAAACTTTTACCTGGCAGGGAACCACGAACATCGGTGGCGATACGCTAACAAGAACGGCGCCGTTCATTACCTGGGACTCTCTCAGAAATACCGTTATTACCATTGGGTGTCAGCGGCATGTTTACTCCAACTCCTTCACAAATAACTACCGCGATTCGAAAAATGACAGCTTAGTTCTGTATCTGAATCATCCAAACGACATTTTTTCAACCCCTACCGGATATACGCAGAAAGCCTCCTTCGTTCGGCCGGAACCAGGTATTAGAGGCTTCTATGGCTACCCCGCCGCGACACAGTTAAGAGACGGCACTTGGGTCTTTATGATTTCAGACGAAAACGCATTGGCCGGTATCGATCCGGACGGGAACGACGGAAAATCGGCTCATTTGTTTCAGTTCGATCTAATGCCGATCAAATCATACTACGACTTGGATAGCTGCCGCTATGCCGCAATGGTGAAACAACACAACGCACTAACAGGGAAATACGACAATGTTCGGCCTTACAGCCAATGGGTCCGCAAGGCAGATAGTACGCTGGTCAACTTAGCAAATGCGACAATAAAAATAATACCTCCGATGTGGGGAGATACCGCATCTGCAATACATATTGTCGGAAGAAATGACAATGCTATTAAATTTAACATTCGTGGCGACGGCTTCACAGACATTTACAGTCAAATCAAGATAAGAGGCGGCAACCCAGGCGTCAATAAAGTATTAACATCAGACGCAAACGGACTCTCTTCCTGGGCAACAAACGATATAGCATCGGTACTGGCAAACGGAGGCTTTGCAAACGGGCCGCTTGGGGTCTATGGAAATATATTTGCGAGGTGGTACAAGTTCATCAACCAGGGCAACACATCGGAACCGGCGCAAAGCCCCTTCTTCCGATTCGATGAAACAGTACATAATTTTTTATGGGGCAATCAGAACCGTTCATCCATGGCGGTAGATACGTTGGGTAATCTTAAGCTGTTTGCCGCGTTGAAACCTAACGGTCTCCCTGGATCAAACGGCGATCTTCTAATAAGTCAGGGCGATAATGTACCATCCATCTGGTCCAACCTAGTGAAATTAGCCACTACGAGTGGAATTAAAGGTACTGGTACGGGCAATACAAATCTTGCAGTATTTACTTTCTATGAAAGTGACGGAACTACTGCTAAGGGTGCGGTTGGCGACGGTGCCAGCGGAGACGCGGATATATATTTATCCTCAACCAGTGGCGTTCGTATTCTGGCCGGCGGTTCAACCAGAATTAACGCTGCATCTAACGGATTAACCGCGTTTGGATCGCACACTCCAACAGCGATACTTGATGTTAACGCAGCAACGGGTTATAATCAGTTTCGACTTCGCCAAACCTACACCCCAACGAGCACTGCTGATACTAACGGAAACACGGGAGACTTCAGTTGGGATGCGAACTTCTTTTATATGAAGACCGCTGCTGGATGGAAACGCGCGGCATTGTCAACTTTCTAAACACTATATCATGGCAAAATTATCAACTAAGAACGTAAAGCAGCCCAGCCCGCCCTGGATGGTCAACACTACTGGTTTTCTAGCGGGGATTGTGGCAGCGCTGACAACAATGATCAGTACTATGCCAGCAGGTGTGCCCAAAGGCGTACATGATTGGCTCGAATGGGGCGTTACTGGCATCTCGCTGCTCGCTGCAGTATTTGCGGGAGCCACCGTTTTCGCAAAAAAGTCTGATTTAGTAGGCGGACGCCCTGATGACCGCAATAAACCATAAGCCATGATCACAAATAGAATAGTGCTTATTGCCGCGTTGCTGGTTTTAGCAGCAGGATATAATCTATGGGTATTTGCATGGCATGGTTTCTTCTACCAGTGCATAGCATTGGGGTTAATGATATTAGCGATGCTGATTAAGCGACTCATGCCGGCTGACCCTACTGCTACCTTAGCTATATGGCTATGTGCAAATAATATACTGGATGAACTATTCTTTGACCCAAAAAAGTTTGGATGGAATGAATATGTGTTCGCCGGTATGGTAATTATAGTGACTATTATTAAAAGCAGCCAGGATGCAAGAAAACAGTCAGGATCAGGGGCCTTTCGTAATTAAGCTCGGTATTTACATTGCCGGCGTTGTCATCGGCCTCGTTTCTAAGCTGGCTACCCTTAACTATGAAAAGGATCTCAGCTGGAGGGCGGCTATTTTTCACTCAAGCGTGGCGTTTGCTTGCGCTTGGGTGGTTTGGCTGGCACTGGCCAGCTACGGCAAACATGATATCGCCCTCATCGCTGCAGTGATCATCGGCAGATTTGGCGATAGTATGCTGATAGCAATAGGCAAGGCCGTAAGAAAGGGAATCCTTAACATTTTCAAGGCAGAATAATTGTTGGTTTCTGGGTGGCTGTTAGTAGAATGTTGATATTTAATAAGTAGCGCTGCGATACAGTTTGTATTAAAATAATACCATTACGCCTAAACATTTACAATGAAGGCCAAAGACCACACGGGAAAAAAGTTAGGGCGCCTAACTGTAATAGAGTTTATAGGTTCTATCAAAAAGGGGGATCGGAAAAGGAGGTATTATAAATGCCAGTGTGAGTGCGGCGGATTTACCACTATTTCATCTGATGTTATATCCAGTGAGATAACAAATAGTTGCGGATGTCTCCACGCCGAATCGACCAGAATGATAAATTTCAAACATGGCGAAGCTAATATTACGAAAGAAAATAGGACATGGCAACATATTATATCGCGCTGTGAATGCCCAACCAACAGTAAGTACAAGAACTATGGGGGCCGTGGCATTAAAGTTTGTTCTCGATGGAGGAATTCTTACGAGTCTTTCTTATCTGACATGGGGAGGGCTCCTACTAAAAACCACTCCATAGAAAGAATAGATGTAAATGGCGATTATTCTCCTGAGAATTGTAAATGGGCGACAAATTTAGAACAGTCCAATAATAAGACAACTAATATAATGGTTGAGTTAAATGGAGAGAAATTTACCTTGAGTCAGTTAGCTAGATTATATAATATTCCCTACAAGGCTCTGCATAGAAAATTTCGGTATGGGTCTAAAGATATACAGTCAATATTGAGCGAATATGGCAATGTTTAAAGAAGCAATATCGCTTGTTGAAACCTATTGTGGGATTTCTCGTAAGAACTGGCCCACCTGGCGCGGCTGGGTTATCATCGACAAAGCAAAGCCCCTTAAGTACAATCAAATCCTGAAAGATAAGCATCTCGCCGACCTGATTGAGGTGTTCTATTATGAGCACTTCTGGAAGCCTATACTGGGGGACAAGATAAACGATCAGCGGATAGCCTGCTTCCTGTTTGACTTCTACGTCAATTCCGGGTATCATGCAATAAAAGCCATTCAGCGGGTAGTGAAAGCAAAGGACGACGGAATAATGGGCGCTCAGACGTTAGCGGCGATTAATTCAGCCGATCCCGTGGCGGTGTTTGCAGAATTGAAATCGGCCCGGGCGAAGTTCCTGAAAGACATCGTGATCAGGAATCCAAACCAGGAAAAGTTCCTGGAAGGCTGGATAAATAGGGTAAATTCGTTTTATTAACCCGTCGAATTTGACGGGTTTAAATGTTAGCCGCTCTCTTCAGAACGGCTTTATTATTTTCAATACTTTCTGAAAGATGTGTTTATTTCATTATTATTGATTAAGATGTGTATTTAATTCAATTAAAGTGCTATCTTTGATTCAACAATTAAAACCTCAAACAATGATCACCGCACAAGAAACCACTATCAAGAAACTCCAACAGGACTACGTAGTAACCGTAATTTCTGACAATGGATTCGACCGGGTAATAGTTCGGGCCTCGAACGGTATAAGCTACAAGCTATACATCATTGGCCCACGCGGGGGTAAAACAGAGCATGGTGGTGGTATGGAGAAAGGAAAAGACCTACTCAAACAAATAGAACATGAGCAATAAGAAACTAACCCGCGGGGGCGCCCGCCCTGGCGCCGGCCGTAAAGATCTGGTAACCAAGAAGCGTATGAACTTCACGATTGATCTGCAGCTGGCCGCCCTCCTGGAAAAGGAGGTGAATAAAACAGCCGTTGTTGAGTCAGCGCTAAGAAATCACTACAAGATATAAACCGCCTGACCTGGAAAGGACGGGCCCATTATCTCACAACAATTTTATTTGAAAAAACGCTCTGCCTGAATAAGCAGAGCTTCTTTTATTTGCCGGGTGTCGCCCGACGTTACAGTAATTTAGCAAACCCATGCTCCGATACAATATGCGGCCCATATGGGTTCTTTAATATCGTGAACCTAACTTCTTGCCCCTCCATTTCCCGAAGTTTTTCATAGTCTTCAACCATCGCTGAAACAATCTTCACATTATCACCTTTTATAACACGAATCATGGGGGTAAGGCTGTTTGGCCGGAAGCTTACGACACCTGTGTGGATTTCTTCTGAGGTCATATACGTGGTTTTGGGTGATCATTCTCCTTGGATTCCCCCGGCTCAATAACCAGGGGTTTCCCTTAACTCCTCTGCACAGCATGAGCCGTGCCTTCAATTTCCAGCAATATAGGTAAAATTATGACACTATAGTAAGTTCACTATAGTAGTGTGATTATAATTATACTTCTTTATATGTTTGTCATTAATGACCAATGAGGACGAAATATTAAAGAAAAGATTCGGCCAACGACTCGAAGCGAAAAGAAAGGCCAAAGGACTATCGCGCCCGCAGCTATCCTATATCATCGAAATGAATGTAGGTTGGATCAGCCGGATAGAGAAAGGGACCGGAAATCCTACGATGACGGTAGTTATAAAACTCGCCCGCGCCCTGGAATGCCAGCCGGGGGATTTGCTCAATGATTTGTAGCTTCCACCAATGGAGCATGAGTTATGGCAGTATGAATATTGCCTTATTTGGTGTAAATTACATGCCCCTGCGCTATGCAGACTGAGAACCCGGAAGGCAATTAGTTTTACCAATGTTTTACCAAAGCATAGTAAATAAATACATATAACTGAATATAAAATAGTTATAACGGTAAAAAACGGATAAATAGAATCCGCTCGATACCTC
>Ga0207426_1000877_pt1 | contig 31114 bp, 28 predicted proteins | sample AraplaMF_Cvi_mMS_FD_184265 | JGI IMG/M metagenome (GOLD analysis project Ga0207426, IMG submission 184265) | Arabidopsis root microbial communities from the University of North Carolina, USA - plate scrape MF_Cvi_mMS (SPAdes) (version 2) | ecosystem: Host-associated > Plants > Roots > Endosphere... | reverse complement strand
GGAAACCCGCCGCAGTTCGGATTCACCGTCATCGGTGTGCTCGCCGCCCGCTACGGCTTCAGCGTCTCCGTGGACTCCACCTCTCCCTACGGCGGCGTGCGCGCGGTCGTGCTGCTCCCCGACGATCTACTGACGTCTCTGCACGAGCCCGAGGAGAGCCCTGCCGTGGCCGCGTCCGCTCCGTTGCCGCCCGAGAACTCTCCTGGTCAACCGGCTCCCGGCGGTCCGGCTCCGGCCCCCGCCGCCCCTGCGTACCCGGCCGCGGGCCGCCACCACCCCGGCCCCCCGCCCGCGGGGCAGCCGGCTGCCGAGACGACCGCGGGCGGTCTGCCGAAGCGCCGCCGCCGCGGTGCGATATCCATCGTGCCGACCGATTCCGAGGGCACGCAATCCCCGGCCCGCGACAGCGCGCAGACCGCGTCCGTCATGGGCGCATTCCAGCGCGGCACGCAATCCGGCCGTCGTTCCACTAATGCAAGCAATGAAGGGCATGAGGTTCAGTGAACTACGATCTGTCGTGGATGCTTGACAGTGCTCTGGAATTGCCCGAAGCGCAGCACGCCATTCTCGTCTCCGCCGACGGCCTCCTCATGGCCCGCTCGAAGGAAGTCGGCCGGGACCACGCCGACACCGTCGCCGCCGCGATGAGCGGAATGCAGTCGCTGAGCCGTACGGTCGCCGATTTCTGCCATGGCGGCCGGTCCGCCGGCCGTCCGCAATGGCGGCAGACGCTGGTGGAGTTCGACCATGGCTGGGTATTTCTCATTTCTGCCGGGGAGGGCGCGTATCTCGCGGTGTCGGCGTCCCCCGATGTCGACATGGCGGAGATCACGTTCCGTATGCAGCAGCTCGTCGGCCAGCTCGGCAAGGCACTGACCAGCCCGCCGCGCGAGAGGGCTGATATTCAGCCATGACCACTGATGACGAGCCGGAGCTGGAACACGAAGCAGCGGAATTAGTACGGCCGTACGTCATCACCAACGGCCGCGATCTTCTTGACGGCAGCGAATTCTCGCTGATCACTCTGGTCACCGTGCACGCGGACCCGCCCCGGACCAAGCCCCTTGATCCGGAGAAGGTCCGTCTGCTGGAGCTGTGTTCGGGAGGCTTCCTCTCGATCGCCGAGATAGCCGGGCACACCCGGCTTCCGGTGGGTGTCGTCAAGATTCTGGTGTCCGATCTCGCGCGGGAGGGCCATCTCTATTCCCGCGCACCCATACCGAGCGCTCAGCTCGTCGACCGGGAAATCCTTGAGGAGGTGCTGCATGGGCTCCAGGCTCGCTTTGGATGATGGCGTGTACCTGCGCAATTCAGTGCAGACTGCGGCGAAGATCCTCGTGGTCGGACACTTCGCCGTCGGAAAGACCACATTCATCGGGACGCTGTCCGAAATTCCTCCGCTGCGGACCGAAGAGGTCATGACCCAGGCGGGCGCGGGAATTGACGATCCGAAAGGTGCGCCGGGGAAGACCACGACCACCGTCGCCATGGACTTCGGCCGGCTCACGCTCAGCGAGAAACTGGTCCTGTATCTCTTCGGCACGCCCGGCCAGCAGCGCTTCGTGCAGGTGTGGGAGGACATGACGCGCGGGGCGCTCGGGGCGCTGGTCCTCGTCGACCCCCAGCGGCTCGACGAGTCCTTCCCTGTCATGGACCTGGTGGAACACTACGGAATCCCCTACGCGATCGCGGTGAACCACTTCGACGGGACTCCCACGCATTCGCTCGACGAGATCCGGGAAGCACTGGACCTCCTTCCTGAGACGCCTGTTGTCACCTGTGACGCACGGGACCAGCGTTCCTCGGCGGATTCCCTGATCGCCCTCGTCCGTTATCTCCAGTCCCGCCTCAACTAGGAGTTCAGGCATGCAATCTCACTCGGAATACCAGACTCCACCGCCCGGCTGCCCCGCGCACGCCGACGGCAAAAGGGTGCCCCTGCACGGACCGGAATTCGCCGCCGCACCGGACGCCTTCTACGACATGCTGCGGCAGTACGGCCCCAGCGCGCCCGTCGAGCTCGCCCCCGGCGTGGAGGCCGAACTCGTCACGGACTACGCCACCGCGCTCCAAGTCCTGCAGAACCCGGACACCTTCGCGCGGGACTCCCGGCGCTGGCGCGCGCTGAACGAGGGGCAGATCCCGCCGGACAGCCCCGTGCTGCCGATGATGATGTACCGGCCGAATTGCATGTTCTCCGACGGCGCCGAGCACCTGCGGCTGCGCCAGGCGGTGACGGACAGCTTCGCGCTGCTGGACATGCACCGGGTGAGCAGGCATGTCGACCGCGTCGCGGCGTACCTCATCGACCAGTTCAGCGTCCGGGGCAAGGCGGACCTGATCGGTGACTATGCGCAGCTGCTGCCGCTGCTCGTCTTCAACGACCTCTTCGGCTGCCCGGCGGAGATCGGCGACCGGCTGATCAGCGCCATCTCCAACCTCTTCGACGGTGTCGATGTGGAGCGGGCGAACCAGGCCATGGCGGGTGCCCTGTTCGAGCTGGTCACCCTGAAGCGCAGCACTCCCGGCGACGACATCACCTCCTGGCTGATGCAGCACCGGTCGCGGCTGACGGACGAGGAGATGGTCCACCAGCTCGCGCTGCTCATCGGGGCGGGCACCGAGCCGGTGCAGAACATCATCGCCAACGCGCTGCGGCTGCTGCTGTCCGACGAGCAGTTCGTCGACGGTCAGCAGGGCGGGGGCGATGTCCTGGTCGAGGACGCCCTCAACGAGGTGCTCTGGAACAGTCCGCCGATCGCCAACTACGCCACCCACTACCCGGTGCACGAGGTGGAGCTCGCCGGGAACAAGCTGGCGGCCGGCACCCCGGTGCTCATCAGTTTCGCGGCGGCCAACGGGGACCCGAGCCTGTCCGCGGGCCGGCAGACCTTCAGCAAGCGGGCCCACCTGGCCTGGGGAGCCGGGCCGCATGCCTGCCCGGCGAAGGACCCCGCGCTGCTGATCGCGATACGGGCGATCGAGAAGCTGCTGAACGCGCTGCCCGACATCGAGCTGGGCGTCCCTGCGGACACGCTGACCTGGCGGCCCGGCCCGTTCCACCGGGCGCTCAACGCCCTGCCCGCCCGCTTCACCCCGGTGCGCAGTGAGCGTCGGGGGCCCGGGCCCGGGGCGGCAGGCGCTTCCGGCGCGGGAGGGGCACGGGCGCGGGAAGAGCAGCGCACGTCTCAAAAAGGCAGCTGGTGGAGCGGATTCCTCAGTTGGTGGCGAGCGTGACGCACGCGACAGTTCTGGTGTTCGAGGGTCGCATGAACGTTCAGCCGTAGGGGTATGCAGGGTTGGCGACCAATGAGTGATCTTCGGAAAGAAGGTGTCGCCTTGCAGCCCGCTCTGGCCGCTGCCCCCGTTGACCGGCGCAGTGTGGTTTCGGTTTTCTCCCGTCTCCGCACGGCCGATGGTCAATCGAATCCCTTGCCGTTGTACGCGAAACTCAGGGCGATGGGGGATGTCGTTCCGGCGCCCTGGGGCGGCCACTTGGTGACGTCGTACGGGCTGTGCCACCAGCTTTTGCGAAGCAGATCCTGGCGGGTCCCGGACAGTGCCTGGCGGGCCCGCCAGGACGACGCGGCCCGGTGGAACACGAGCGCGTCACGCCAGATGGGCGGCACTCTGCCGATGCTCAACGCGCCGCACCACACCAGTGTGCGGCGTTCGGTGGGCAATGTTTTCGACCGCAACTCCCTGGCCGGGATGAGGGCGTCGGTCGAGCGGACGACCCATCGGCTGCTCGACCGTTTCGAAGAGGAACTCGCGTACGGCCCTGCGGATTTCTGCGCAATGGTCAGTGAAGAACTTCCGGTGATCACCATCGGTGAATGGCTGCAGATTCCGCGGGCCGACTACGCATTCCTGCGTTCGCTCACCCATGACCAGGTGTACACCCAGGAATTGTTCCCGACGCCGAGTCAACTCGCACTGTCCGAAGAGTCGAGTCGACAATTGCACGAATACTTCACTGCTTTGGTGGAGGAGCGCAGGAAAAGACCGGGGAACGACCCGGTTTCGTCATGGCTCCGCATCTGGGACACGCAGGAGCCCGACCGTGAAGCCGCCGACCGCGCCGTGTACTCCCTCGCGCTGTTCATGCTGCTGGCGGCGCTGGAGACCACGTCACATGTGCTCTCCGGCACGGTCCGGCTGCTCCTGGAGCATCCGCGCCAGCTGAACTGGCTGCGTATCCACCCCGAGCAGATACCGGATGCCGTCGACGAGGTGCTCCGCTACGACGCCCCGATACACATGATCAGCCGGGTGGCTCCCGAGGAGACCGAACTCGCCGGGGTGACCGTCCGCAAGAACGAGATGGTGCAGCTCATGGCCGGGGCGGCCCATCACGACCCGGCCCACTACGCCGCCCCCGAGACCTTCGACATCCGCCGCCGGCCCGCCCATCTCGGCTTCGGCGGAGGAATCCACTTCTGCCTCGGCAACGCGCTGGCCCGCCTGGAGGCCGACTGCCTGCTCACCGCGTTGCTGGAACGGCTGCCCGGTCTGCGGATCAGCGCCCCTCCCCGCTGGGAGCCGCGGGTGGCCTTCCGCCGCCTGATCACACTTCCGGTCGCCCGTGTCTGACGTACCCGGCACCGGTCTCCCGCACAGCGGAACTTCACACCAAGGAACGGCCATGATCCACGACTTCAAGTCCCTCCTCGTGACGCATGAGGGGCCCGTCCTCACGGTGCAGCTGAACTGCCCCGAGACGGGCAACGCCATCTCGGGGGAGATCCTCGACGAGCTGCTCGTCGTACTGGGGGCCCTGGACGACGAGTTGGGCATCAGGGTCCTCGTCCTCTCCGGCGCGGGAGAGGACTTCTGCCTGGGCGGTGACCGGGCGGAGTTCCCGGCCCTGCTCGCCGAGGACCCCAGCGGGGTGGGGCTGCGCGCCCTGGGCAACAAGGCGCGCCGGGTGTGTGATGCCCTCGCGAGCACCGACGCGGTGACCATCGCGCGGCTGCACGGCGGGGTGGTCGGAGCCGGGGTGGGGCTCGCGGTCTTCTGCGATCTGCGGGTGGGCGCGGACACCTGCCGCTTCCGGCTGCCGGAACTGGGGCTGGGGGTGCCGCCCGCCTGGGGAGGCATCATGCCGCGGCTGCTGCACGAGGCGGGCGCGGCGCGGATCCGCGAGCTGATACTGACCGCCGACACCTTCGACGCCGCCACCGCCCAGGAGCTGTCCATCCTCCACAAGGTCGTCCCGGAGGCACAGCTGGACGGCGCCGTCACCCGGTGGATCAAGCCGCTGGTCCGCCGCTCCCCCTCGTCGTTGCGGACCGCGAAGCTGATGCTGAACGCGTACGCCAACGCCAACCGCCTCGCGGACGCCACCCTGTTCGACGCCGAGCTGCTGTCCTCCGCGCTGACCGCCGCCGCTGCCCGGAGCTGAGCCGGACGCCGCGGGGCGGACCGTCCATGGTCCGCCCCGCGGCGGCCGACGGCCGTCAGCCCTCGGTGTCCGGCACGTCCTCGCGGTGCCGGGCCACCAGCTCCCCGTACATCACGGCATTGAGCTTGATGGTCTCGCGCTCCTCGTCGGTCAGCTCCCGCTTGACCTTCGCCGGCACCCCGGCTACCAGGGAACCGGGCGGCACGCGCATGCCCTGGGGGACCAGCGCCTGCGCGGCGACCAGCGAGCCGGCGCCGATGTGCGCGCCGTTCAGGACCGTGGCACCCATGCCGATCAGCACGTCGTCCTCGACGGTGCAGCCGTGCAGGACGGCGTTGTGCCCGACCGAGACGCGCGCGCCGACGTGCACCGGGAAGCCCGGGTCCACATGCACCGTGCAGTTGTCCTGGATGTTGCTGTCGGCGCCGAGCACGATCGGGCCGCAGTCGGCGCGCAGCACCGCGTGGTACCAGACGCTGGAGCCCGCCGCCATGGTGACCTCGCCGAGCACGACGGATGTCGGGGCGGTGAATGCCTCCTGATCGACCTTCGGCTCCTTGCCGCCCACCGGTGAAATCAACGCCCGTCCCGCCATGTCCGGATCTCCTCGTCGTGATGCGCCGCGCCAACAGCACCGTAGACGACGGCCGCTGTGCCGGGCCGGGTCGGCGGCCGGTGGGGCGAAGATCACAGCCCGGCGCGCGGTCCGCCGCCCGCGGGCTGAGTACGGTGTGCGGGTGCCGATAAACCAGAACGTGTTCTCATCCGTCGCGGCCTGGCGGCGCCGGGCCGTGTCGCGTGCCGTGCACCGCGGCGCGCGCTGGGTGAGGGAAGTCGCGGCCGTCACGGCCGAGCGCCCCGGCCCGTACCGCTTCCGGCGGCTCGGTCCCGGCACCCGGCTCGCCTATCCGCAGGGCACGGTCTTCGGCGACCCGTGGATCGAGCTCGGCGACCACTGCATCATCGCCCAGGACGTGACGCTGACGGCGGGCATGATGCCGGACCTGGACCTCGGCCCGGACCCGATCCTCACGCTGGGGAACGGCGTGGTGCTGGGCCGCGGCAGCCATGTGATCGCGGATGCCCGGCTGACGATCGGCGACGACTGCTTCTTCGGTCCCGGGGTCTACGTCACCACCACCAACCACAGCTACGACGACCCCGAGGTGCCGGTCGGCAAGCAGTGGCCGCGCAGCGAGCCGGTGGCCATCGGGCCCGGCGGCTGGATCGGTACCGGGGCGGTGATCCTGCCCGGCGCGCGGCTGGGCCGGAACGTGGTGGTCGCGGCCGGAGCCGTGGTCCGCGGCGAGGTCCCCGACCACGCGGTGGTGGCCGGCGCGCCCGCCCGGATCGTCCGCCGCTGGGACGCCCGGCAGGGCTGGCAGCCGCCGCTGCGCACACCGGCACCGGTGCCGATCCCGGAGGACGTCACCCCCGACCAGCTGGTCGCGCTGCGGGCCTGGCAGGCGGAGGAAGCCGAGGAGGCCGCGGGGGCCGAGGGGGCGTACGAAGCGTCCTGATGCGCCGTCGGGCGGACGGGCACGCGGGGCGCGGACCGGGCGCCGCCTGTCGTTCGTGCCCCGCCCGTCTCTCCCGCTCCCTGCGTCAGTTTCCCGAAGCGAGCAGTACCGAGCCGACCAGCGCCAGGGAGGCGCCCGCGGTCTGGATCGCGCGCAGGCGCTCCTTGAGGACGCCGAGTGCGGCGAGCGAGGTGACGACGGGGTAGAGCGAGGCGAGCACCGCGGCCATGGTGACCGGCCCGTTCTGGGCGGCGAGGGCGTAGGTGCCGTTGGCGGCGACATCGGCGATTCCGACGAAGCCGAGCGCGGGCAGCGCGTTCCGGAGGGCTGCCAGCCCGCCCTCGGGCAGGGCCGGGGTGCCGCGCCGCACCGACGCGTACAGGGCGGCGCCGCCGACGGCGACATTGCACACCCGCTGGACGAAGAGCGCCAGGAAGAGCCCGGTCACGGTCGTGGAGGCCTCCGAGATCAGGGCCATCACCGCGCCGAACCCGAGCGCCGACACCATCGTCAGCACCAGGGTCTGACGGGCCACGGACGCGCCGCTGATCCGCGGGCCGCCGGCCAGCAGGACGCCGATCACGGCCACGACCATGCCGGTGGCCTGCAGCAGTCCCGGCCGCTCGCCCGCCACGATCCCGACTCCGAGCGGTACGAGGACGGTGCCGAGCGAGGCGAGCGGGGAGACCACGCCCATGGGGCCGAGCGCCAGGGCGCGGTAGAAGCAGAGCATGGCGGCGGGGCCCACGACGCCCGCTCCGACCGCGAACCACAGCTGCGGCCCGGCCTCCCGCCAGCCGCCGGTGGCGACCACCACGGCACCCAGCACCACAGCGGCCAGCACCTGCGAGACGACCACCACGGTCAGCGCCTGCAGGCGTCGGGTGAGCAGTCCGCCGCCGAAGTCGGCGAGCCCCCACAGAAGGCTGGTGGCCAGGGCGAAGACCGCTGTCATGGTGAAACCTCGCAGTACAGTGAACCGGACGCTGAAGTACACCACACCGTAGTACAGCCTACTGAATCGCTGCATCCAATATATTGCCCTTCGACTTGGACGGACCGTGACGGATCTCGACCAGCTCACGCAGTCGCTCGCCCGCAATCTCAAGCACTGGCGCGCCGAGCGCGGCTACACCCTCGATGCGCTGGCGGCCCGCGCCGGGGTCAGCCGCGGCATGATCATCCAGATCGAGCAGGCCCGGACCAATCCGAGCGTGGGAACCACCGTCAAGATCGCCGACGCGCTCGGCGTCAGCATCACCACGCTCCTCGACTACGAACAGGGCCCGCAGGTGCGCATCGTGGCGCCGAGCGAGGCGGTCCGGCTGTGGTCCACCGACGCCGGCAGCTCCACCACGCTCCTCGTGGGCGCCGAGGCGCCCGGCCCCTACGAACTGTGGGACTGGCGGCTGATGCCCGGCGACAGCAGCGCCTCCGATCCGCATCCGCCCGGCACCGTGGAACTGCTGCACGTACGGGCCGGCACGCTGACGCTCATCGTGGACGGTGCGGAGCACACGGTGCCGGCCGGCGCCTCGGCGACGTTCGAGGCCAAGGTCGCGCACGGCTACCGCAACGACGGTACGGAACCGGTCGAGATGACCATGTCGGTGATCATCCCGCTCGCCCGCTGAGACGGTCCGCCCCGCCCCCGTCACGGCTGTTAACTTGGCGCCATGCCCGTGCCGATGGATGCCTTCGACGATGTCCGGCCCGCCGTGCAGTGCCTGGACCTGCTGCCCGACCCGGTGGCCGCCGCGCTCCGCTCCTGGAGCGGATCCGTACCGGTCGAGGAGCTGCGCTTCGTCGACACGGACCCGGCCATCGCGGACACCGCGCTGCTCGTCGAGCGCTACGGCTCCTGGCTGCTGGAGCAGTCGGCGAACTGCGTGGTGGTGGCCGGCAAACGCGGCGGCGAGACCACGCTGGCCGCCTGTGTCGTCCTCTCGCACACCCGCGCCGACGTCAACGGCGTGGTGCGGCGTCATCTGGGCGCCCGCAAGGCCTCGTTCGCGCCGATGGACCAGGCGGTCGGCGAGAGCGGGATGGCGTACGGCGGGATCACCCCGATCGGCCTGCCCGCCGGCTGGCCGCTGCTGGTGGACCCGGCCGCCGCGGACACCCCCTACGCCCTGATCGGCAGCGGCAGCCGCCGCGGCAAGCTCATCGTGCCCGGCAAGGCGCTGGCCGAACTGCCCGGCGCCACGGTCCTGGAGGGGCTGGGCGTCGCCTAGCGCTCCGGGGCGGTGGCCCGCCGGGGCCGACGCCGCTGGTACGCGGCCGCCTCAGCCCTCTTCCAGCACCGCCCGGATCACATGCCGGGCGTTCGCCGCCATCGACGGGTTGGTCCTGCGGTAGTGCGGCAGCGCGATCAGCGCCTGCGAGAGCGTCCGCCCCCGGCCGCGGGCCCAGGAGGCGTCGTCCACGCCGAGAGCCTCGCGGAAGACCTGCCGCGCGTGTGCCGGCAGCAGGTTCCACGCCGGGAACAGATCGCAGGCCGGATCGCCCACCCCCATGCACCCGAAGTCGATCACCGAGGCCAGTCTGCCGCCGTCCACCAGCAGGTTGCCCGGCATCAGATCGCCGTGCAGCCACACCGGCGGCCCGTCCCGGCCCGGGGCCCGCAGCGCCTCCTCCCACACGGCGGTCGCGGCATCGCAGTCGACGCCCTCCTGCGGAATCCCGCGCAGCGCCTCGATCGCCGCCCGGGTCGACGCGTCGAGCGTGGCGACCGGTCCGCCGCGGTAGGCCTCCGGCGCGCCCGGCAGGCCGATGCTCCGCATCGCCGCCACGAACCCCGCCAGATCCCCGGCCAGCAGCGCCGGCTCGCTCAGCGCCCCCGCCTCGGGGTTCGTGCCCGCCAGCCACCGGTACACCGACCACGGCCACGGATACCCTTCCGCGGGCTCCCCGGCCCCGAGCACCTCCGGGACGGCGGTGGGCAACCGGGCCGCCAGGCGCGGCAGCCACTCCCGTTCCCTCGCTATGTCCGCGGCCCCGCCCCGCGTCAGCGGCAGCCGTACGACCATGGCGTCGCCCAGCCGGTACATGGCATTGACCGTGCCGCCGGACGGAACCCGCCGCACCGCCTGCCCAGCCCACCGCGGGAACTGCCCGGCGACCAGCCGCCGTACGAGGCCCTCGTCGAGGGGATGGACGCCGGGGTGCATCTGCTCTGTGCTCATGGGGCGCCATCCGACCGCCGGGCGCTTGCCGGCGTCAATCGCATTTCCCGGACGGCGCGGTGGGGCCGGGGCGGGGCAGGAGGCGGGCCGGGGCCGCGGGGGACGAAGCCCCCGCGCCGGAAGGCAGGTCCAGTGACAGCGCCGTGGCGTGCTCGGCGAACCCCAGGCTCCGGTACAGCGGCTCGGCGTCGTCCGTGGCGTGCAGATCGACCCGGGTGACACCCTGCTCGGCGAACCAGGCCAGCAGCGCCTGCGTCGTGGCACGTGCACAGCCGCGGCCCCGGTAGCGGGGATCCGTACAGACGTTGAAGACGAAGCCGAAGCGTCCCGCCGGATGACTCGGTGACGGCAGCCGCTCCTCGACCGTCCCGAGCGCGCACGCGGCGAGGTGCGGGGCACCGGCCTCGTCACCCGGCACCACGAAACCGGCCAGCCGCGCCCGCGGCCCGGTCAGCTGCCGATGCGCCGTCTCCTCCGCGTCCCGCTCCCAACTCCCGGGCACATCCCGCCCGTTCATGGCGCGGAACATCAGGCGGCGCAACCGGACCAGCTCGGCGGCATCCTCGGGAACAGCGGCGCGGGGCGCGATCATGCCGGGACGCTAACGCATCCGCCGCTCAGCCCAAACGGGGTATCTCAATGGCCGGACAGCGGTCCATCACCATGGCGAGACCGGAGTCGTGCAGACGGTGCCAGGCCGCCTCGTCGACCACCCCGAGCTGGAACCAGACCGCCTTCGCCCCGATAGCCACGGCCTCGTCGGCGATGCCGCCCGCCTGCTCGCTGTTGACGAACACATCGACCACATCGACCGGGAAGGGAATCGCGGCCAGCGAGGGGTACCCCCGCTCGCCGTGCACGGTCTCGGCCTTCGGATGCACCGGAACGATCCGCTTGCCATAGCGCTGCAGCACCTCGGCGACACCGTGCGCCGCGCGCTGCTCGTTGTTGGACAGGCCCACGACGGCCCAGGTGTCGCCGAGCTCGGTGAGGATCCTGCGGATCGTGCTGGGGTCGCCGTACACGCACTGCCTCCTGCGCTGGAAGGGTCTTGTGCGCTCAACGGACGGCACGACCCGGAGATTCCCGTCGCGGCGGCCGACAAGGCGTGCGACGTGCATCGACCGGCGCGCGCCGCACGGCAAGCGCCCCGCCCGAAGGGGAAGACGGGCGGGGCGGGTCTTCGGTGCCGGCGGCTCAGTTGGCGCCGCGGGCCATCCCACTGCCGGCCATACCGGCTCCGACGACGGTGCTGCCCTTCGCGGCGCGGGCCGGCTTGCCGATGCCCCGTCCGCCGGCCACCGGCTCGGCGCCGCCGGCGCCGGTACCCGGGCGCGGGGCCACCGGCACGGCGGCCGCGTCCCGCGTCTCGTCCGCCGTGCCGGACGCCTCGGCCAGCGTGGCGCGCAGCTCCTCGGTGTCCACCAGCATGCTCACCGGACCCGTCGGGTTGAGGTACAGCGCATGGCCCGGCGGCAGCTGTTCGACGAGCTCGGCCACCGTCCGCCGGTCGTACAGCAGACGGCCCACCGATTCGAGGTAGCCCGTCGAGGTGTACACGGGGATCACCGGGGTGCCCTCGGGCGAGGCGGCGGCCAGTGGCGTACCGGTCGCGGTCACCAGGACGGAGACCTCCGCGCAGGCCAGCGCCTGCGAGACGGCCTCTCCCGGCCCGTAGCCGGTCGCGGCGAGCTGCAGCGCGCCGTCGACCGCGTCGGTCGGCTCCGGCCAGTCCAGCATCTGCGGCGACGGCCGGTACTCCGGATTGTCGCGCCACTCGACGATCTCGCCGTCCGCGTCCGAGCGCCATTGCCCGATCAGCGCCCAGAGGGGCGGTGGCCCCTCTCCCTGCCAGGTCAGATCCACCATGGCCAGCCAGTGGTCGGGTGCCTGGCGTGCCGCCTCGATGACCTCCGGTGGGGGCTCGGGCATCTCCTCGCCCGTCACGGGAACGCCCGCCGTCATCGCCGACTGTGTGCTCTCTTCCATGCAGCCCTCCGCAAACCCGCCGTTCCTACATGTACGAGCGGGGCCCCGGAAACACGAGGCTCTCGCACTGACCTCACAGTGCCCACGGCCGGGGCGGACGTCGCACCGACGCACCGTGCGGACGGGGTGGGTACGCCGCCTGGCCGCGCCGACTGCGCCCGTACGGCGGACACCCGCGCCCTTACGGCGGACACCCCAGCGCGGCGCGGTCCGGCCGGGCCGCGCGTGTCCGCATGTCACAGGGGCCGCATAGGCTGGTCCGATGCAGGAGCAGTACCGCACGCTCGCGCGCGAGGGTGTCCACGAGATCGAGATCAACAAGTCCCGCTTCCTCTGTGCGCTCGCGCCCGTCGCGACCGAGGCCGAGGCCCAGGACTTCATCGCGCGCATCCGCAAGGAGCACCCCACCGCCCGCCACCACTGCTTCGCCTACGTCCTGGGCGCCGACGGCGGCATCCAGAAGGCGAGCGACGACGGCGAGCCGGGCGGCACCGCGGGCGTGCCCATGCTGCAGATGCTGGTGCGCCGTGAGGTCCGCTACGTCGTCGCCGTCGTCACCCGCTACTTCGGCGGGGTGAAGCTGGGCGCCGGCGGCCTCATCCGTGCGTACGGCGGCGTCGTCGGCGAGGCACTGGACGCGCTGGGCACGGTCACCCGGCAGCGCTTCCGCCTGGTCACGGTCACCGTCGACCACCAGCGCGCGGGCCGGGTGGAGAACGATCTGCGCACCACGGGCCGGGCGGTGCGCGAGGTCACCTACGGAGCGGAGGTCAGCATCGAGGTCGGACTGCCCGAGGCCGACCTCGATGCCTTCCGCGCCTGGCTCGCGGACATCACCGCCGGCACGGCGAGGACGGAACTCGGCGGCGAGGCGTACGGGGATCTCTGAACGGCGGGACGGCCGCCCCGCGCCGTCCCGCTGCCTTGCCGCCCCGTGCCGGCCCGCGGTTTCCGCCGCCCTGCCGTCGCGCCGTGCGGCACCGGGCCCGCGACGGCCGGAGCGAGGGCTGCGGACCGCGGCGGAAAGTCCGGCCCGCACCGGTGCGCCGGGGCGCCGATCGTGCCAGCCTGTGGCGCGGTGAGAACGGGCCGCGACACAGGTGCCCGTGCCGGCACGAGAAGGGGGCCGCGATGCCCGAACTCCTCGATGAACGCGTGGGATTCGTCCGCCGGATCGGTTTGTTCCAGGCCACCGCCATCAACATGAGCCAGATGTGCGGGATCGGGCCCTTTGTGACCATCCCGCTGATGGTCGCGGCGTTCGGCGGACCGCAGGCCGTGACCGGGTTCCTGGCGGGTGCGGTCCTGGCGCTCGCGGACGGGCTGGTCTGGGCCGAGCTGGGTGCGTCGCTGCCCGGCGCGGGAGGCAGCTACGTCTATCTGCGGCAGGCGTTCCAGTACCGCACCGGCAAGCTGATGCCGTTCCTGTTCGTCTGGACGGCCATGCTGTTCATCCCGCTGGGGATGTCGACCGGCGTGATCGGCTTCGTGCAGTACCTCGGCTACCTGTGGCCGGACATGAGCCCGGGTCAGGGCGACCTCGTCGGCCTCGTCGTCACCGCGGGCATCATCGCGCTGCTGTGGCGGCGGGTGGAGAACATCGCCAAGCTCACCGTCGTGCTGTGGACGGTGATGATCGCCTCCGTCGCCCTGGTCATCGCCGCCGCCTTCACCCACTTCAGCCCCGAGCGCGCCTTCACCTACCCCGCCCACGCCTTCGAGCTGACGTCCGGTCACTTCTGGACCGGCTTCGCGGCCGGCCTGACGATCGGCATCTACGACTACCTCGGCTACAACACCATCGCGTACATGGGCGCCGAGATCAGACAGCCGGGACGCACCATCCCCCGCGCCATCATGACCTCGATCGTCGGCATCATGACGATCTATCTGCTGCTGCAGATCGGCACCCTGGGCATCGTGGACTGGAAGGACATGCTCGACCCGCACTCCACGGCGTCCTCCTCCGTCGCCTCCGCCGTGCTGGAGCGGGCCTGGGGCAAGGGCGCCGCCGGCACCGTGACCGTACTCATCCTCGTCACCGCCGTCGCCTCCGTCTTCACCGGCCTCCTCGGCGGCTCCCGGGTCCCCTACGACGCCGCCCGCGACCGGGTCTTCTTCCGCCCGTACGGCACGCTCCACCCTCGTCACCGCTTCCCCGTGCTGGGCCTGCTGACCATGGGGGCGGTGATGGCCGCGGGCTTCCTCCTCGGGCGGCACACCGACCTGGCCACCATCATCCAGTTGCTGACCACCGTCATGGTGATCGTGCAGGCGCTGGCCCAGATCGCCGCGGTCACCGTGCTGCGCCGCCGCCAGCCGGGCCTGCGCCGCCCGTACCGGATGTGGCTCTACCCCCTGCCGAGCATCGTGGGCCTGGTCGGCTGGCTGGTGATCTACGGCTACGCGGACGCCAACTCGCCCGGCAGGCACCCCATCGAATGGTCGCTGGCATGGGTCGGTGCGGGGGTCGTGGCCTTCCTCGCCTGGGCCCGCTACGAGAAGGAGTGGCCGTTCGGGCCGAAGCGGATCAGCGAGGAGTACCTGCACGGCGTGGACCCGGACACCGAGCACCCCGGCGCAGACGAGGGGGAGCGGGGCAGCGAGGGCGCGGTGGGGACTGCCGGGGGGACCTGAGACCGACGGCAGGGCGAGGGTGCCTCCCGGGCGGCCGGGCCCGGGCTGCCGGAAGGCAGCAAAAAGCCCGAGGCCGGGGCGTCTCCTCCGATGAAGGTGGAAGGGCTATCGGTGGATACGGCCCGGCCTCGGGCCTGGTGATGCAAGGGGTCAGTGGCTGTCCCGGGCGGTGGCGCGATCACCGGCCACGCCCGGGACGGTCCCTGATCTAGCCGGCCATACCGCCGCCGCCGGTGTGGATGCCACCGGCCGGGTAGTGCTTCTTGTGGTGCTTCTTGTGCACGACGTGCTTGACGACGCGCTTCACGACCTTGTGGTGGCGGACAATCACCTGGCGGTGGAGGCCGTTGATGCAGGTGTTGCCGAAGGCCGGGTTGAGGAGCCCCACGATATTGACGGTGTTGCCACACACGTTGACCGGAATGTGGACCGGGACCTGAATGGCATTGCCCGACAACACTCCAGGCGAGTTGGCCGCGCCGCCGGCCGCGCCACTGTCTGCGAACGCAACCGAAACGCCGCCCAGGGCAGTACTGGCCGCAAGAGCGGCCACAGCAGCCACCCGCGTCATCCGTGACATAACAATCTCCCGATCGATCCAAGCGGCTCACTGCCGCTTCCTGTTACTTCACATCGGCGCGGGCGGCCGGATCGTGAGGGAATTTTCAAACGTTTCACACTTTCAGGGCATAAATGTGGTTTGATGCCGTGGCGTTTGGAGCAAGGGGGCTGGTGCGTCGCCCGGTCTTCGGCCCCTCCGGGACCGGCTTCCCTCGGTCGGCGGCTTGCGGGGCCTTGGGGTGTGCGGCCCGGCCGTGGGGCGAGGTGCCGACGGTACCCAAGCCTGGCGGGAGTAACCGTGAGGCGTGTGCCCATCCGGTGAATCGCGGTGGTCGGTGCCCGGCGGCTGGTGCGTCTCCCCGGCGCTTCGGCCGGCCTCCGGAGTCGTTCGCCCGTTCGATGCTTCCCTCTGTTCGGTGCGGCGGTCTGTGGGGACCGGGTCCGCTGCCGACCGGAGGCGGGGGCTCGTCGGCCGGTCCGCGGCGACGCGCGGATCACGGCCTTCCTCGACGGACAGGTGATGTCACAGGTGGGTGCGAGAATGAGGGCCGTGAGGGAGCGGGGGCGTGCCGCAGCCGGCGCCGGACGTGCCGACTGATGGCCCAGGGAGGGGAAGACGATGCAGGCCGGAGTCGCCAGGTGAGATTTCTGCACACGTCCGACTGGCATCTGGGGCGGTCCTTTCACCGCGTGAGCCTGCTCGCCGCCCAGCGCGCGTTCCTCGATCATCTCGTCGAGACGGTGCGCGCGCGGGACGTCGACGCGGTGCTGGTGGCCGGTGACGTCTACGACCGGGCCGTGCCGCCGCTGGCCGCGGTCGAACTCTTCGACGACGCCCTGCACCGGCTCTCCGCGCTCGGCGTCCCGACCGTGATGATCTCCGGCAACCACGACTCCGCGCGCCGGCTGGGCGTCGGTGCGGGGTTGATGGAGCAGGCCGGCATCCACCTCCGTACCGACCCGGCCGGCTGCGGCACCCCCGTACTGCTCTCCGACGCCCACGGTCCGGTGGCCCTCTACGGACTGCCGTATCTGGAACCCGCCATGGTGCGCGACACGCTCGGCGCACGGCGGGCCGACCATGCGGAGGTGCTGGGGGCCGCAATGGACCGGGTGCGGGCCGACCTCGGCGGCCGGCCCGCGGGGACCCGCTCGGTGGTGCTTGCGCACGCCTTCGTCACCGGTGGCGCGGTCAGCGACAGCGAGCGCGACATCACCGTCGGTGGGGTCGCCTCCGTCCCCGTGGCCGTGTTCGACGGGGTCGACTACGCCGCCCTCGGGCATCTGCACGGCTGCCAGACGCTCACCGAGCGGGTCCGCTACTCCGGATCGCCGCTCGCCTACTCCTTCTCCGAGGCCGGCCACCGCAAGTCGTCATGGATCGTCGATCTCGACGCGGACGGGACCGTGCAGGCGGAGCGGGTGGACTGCCCGGTGCCGCGGCCGCTGGCCCGACTGCGGGGGCCGCTGGAGCAGGTGCTGGAGGACCCGGAGCACGCCCGGCACGAGGAGTCCTGGGTGGAGGCCACGCTCACCGACACCGTCCGCCCGCACGAGCCCATGGCCCGGCTCGCGCGGCGCTTCCCGCACATCGTCAGCCTCGTCTTCGACCCCGACGAGGCTCCCGCCCGCTCGCTGGCCTCGTACGCGCAGCGGCTGCGCGGGCGCAGCGACCAGGAGATCGCCGAGGACTTCGTGGAACACGTGCGCTCCGGCCGGTCGGCCGATGAGCAGGAGCGGAGCGAACTGCGCTCGGCGATCGACGAGGTGCGCCTCGACGACATGGCGGCCGAGGTGGCGAGTTGAGGCTGCACCGGCTCTCCCTCACCGCCTTCGGACCCTTCGGCGGCACCCAGAGCATCGACTTCGACCGGCTCTCGCGGGACGGGCTGTTCCTGCTGCACGGCCCGACCGGCGCGGGCAAGACCTCGGTCCTGGACGCGGTGTGCTTCGCGCTGTACGGGTCGGTGCCCGGGGCGCGGCAGAGCGGGCAGGCGCTGCGCAGTGATCTGGCCGACCCGCTGACCCTCACCGAGGTCGTCCTCGAACTGACCGTGGCGGAACGGCGTTTGGAGATCACCCGGCTCCCCGAACAGCCGCGCCCCAAGAAGCGGGGCAGCGGTACGACCAAGGAGAAGGCGCAGAGCAGGCTGCGGGAGTTCGTGCCGGCCGGGGCGGACGCCGGGGGAGCGGCGGACGGCGAGGGGCTCGCGGACGGCGCGGGCGGTCACTGGAAGGCGCTGAGCCGCTCGCACCAGGAGATCGGTGAGGAGATCGGCCAGCTCCTCGGGATGAGCAAGGAGCAGTTCTGCCAGGTCGTGCTGCTGCCGCAGGGCGACTTCGCGCGCTTCCTGCGGGCCGATGCGGAGGCCCGGTCGCGGCTGCTGGGGCGGCTCTTCGACACCCGGCGGTTCGCGGCCCTCGAAGAGCAGTTGAACGCGCGCCGCAAGGCCGCCGCGGACACGGTCACGGCAGGTGACGAACGGCTGCTGGCGCTGGTGCACCGGATGGCGCAGGCGGCCGGTGAGAGCGCCGATCTCACCGATCCGTCGGTCCCCGCGCCGGACCGGGCCGGGCAGGCGGCAGCGGGCGCTCCGGCACGCGGCCGCGGCCGGGCCTCGTCGACGACGGCCGGGACGGCCACGACGGCGGCGCGGAGGGCGACCGTACCGGGGCAGGCCGGACCCGTGGAGGGCGGCGGGCGCGGGGCGGCCCGTGCAGCAGCCGGGGAGGCCCCGCCGGCACCGGGCCCCGGCGAGCCGGGGTTCGCGGAAGCGGTGCTGGTCAGGGCCGCCGTCGCCCGGGTGAGCGCGCGGGAGCGGCTGGCCGTCGCCCATGCCGCGGAGCGCGCCGCCGAGGACGCGGAGAATCAGGCGGCCCGGCGGTGGGAAGAGGCCCGTGAGTGCCACCGGCTCCAGCAGCGCCACGCGGACGCCCGGGAGCGGGCCGCCCGGCTCGAAGCCCGTGCCGAGGAGCGGGAGCGCACCCGCGAGCGGCTGGAGCGGGCCCGCGCGGCCGCGGAGGTCGCGCCCGCGCTCGCCCTGCGCGATGCCGCCTGGCACGAACTGGACGCCGCCCAGCGCGCCGAGCGCCGGCACAGAAGCCCGCTGCCGGCCGCCCTCACCGACGCCGAGAGCGATCAACTCGCCTCGACGGAACGCCAGGTGAGGGAGGACCTGGGCGCACTCGCGGCGGCCCGGCGGGCCGAGCAGCGGGCCGCCGACATCGGCCGGGAGCGCGCCGCCCTCGACCGGGCGGCCCGTGCCGACGAGCAGACCCTGCGGGAAGCCGCCGAGTGGCTCGCCGGATGGGGCGACACCCAGCGCGCCCACCGGCAGCGCATCGACACCGCCCAGGAAGCCGCCACCCGCGCCGAACAGCTCGCCGCCCGGATCGCACCGGCCGCCGAACGGTATGAGGCGGCCCGCCGCCGCGACCGCCTCGGCGCCGACGTGGAGTCGGCGGAGAACGAGCTGCTCACCGCCCGGGAACGGTCCGCGGCGGCCCATGAGCACTGGCTCGACCTCAAGGACCGCAGGCTGCGCGGGATCGCCGCCGAGCTCGCCGACAAGCTGCGCGAGGGCCGGCCGTGCGCGGTGTGCGGGGCGACCGAGCACCCCGACCCGGCCCGCGCCGGAGCCGGCCATGTCGACCGGGCGGCCGAGGAAGCCGCACTGGAGGCCCACCGCCGGACCGAGGAGGCACGGCAGCAGGCGGAGGCCCGCCGCCAGTCGGCCAAGGAAGCGCTGGCCGCCGCTGCCGCCACGGCCGGCGACACCCCGACCGGCGAACTCGCCGCGGAAGTCGAGGAGTTGCGCGCCGACTTCGCCCGCGCCCGGGCGCTCGGCGCCGACCTCCCCGCCGCCCGCGAGGCCCTCGACAGCGCCGAGCACGCATACGAACGGCGCCGCGCCGAGCAGCAGCAGGCCGAACGCCGGGCCGCTGCCCGTACCTCCCACCGCGACGCGCTGGACCGCGAACGGGCCGCCCTGGAAGAGGAACTGACCCGGGCGCGGGGCGACTGCCCGAGCGTGGCCGACCGGGCCGCGCGACTGGAGCGGCAGGTGGCCCTGCTCGCCGCCGCGGCGGAGGCGGCCCGTACGGCCGACGGCTGCGCCCAGCGGCTCAAGGACGCCGACGCCGGGCTGTCCGACGCCGCCTACCGCGCCGGGTTCGACACCCCGCAGGCCGCCGCCGAGGCCCTGCTGCGGGACGACGCCTGGCGGGAGCTGCAGCAGCGGCTCGACGACTGGCAGGCCGAATCCGCCGCTGTGCAGGCGGAGCTGGCCGACCCCGGGGCGGCCGCCGCCGCGGCGCTGCCGCCCGCCGACCCGGCCGCCGCCCAGAGCGCGCAGCAGGCCGCGGCCGCGCGGCTGCGCACCGCCTCGGCCGGCCACGCCGCGGCCCGGGACCGCTGCGCCGAGCTCGACCGGCTCTCCGCCCGCGCCGAGGCCGACGCCCGCGCCCTCGCCCCCCTTCGCACCGCCCACGACCGCATCGCCGGCCTCGCCGGACTCGCCTCCGGTACGTCCGCGGAGAACGAGCGGCGGATGCGCCTGGAGTCGTATGTGCTGGCCGCCCGGCTCGAACAGGTGGCGGCCGCAGCCACGGCCCGGCTGCAGCGGATGTCCGGCGGCCGCTACACCCTCGTCCACTCCGACGAACGGGCCGGCGGCGCCCGGCGCTCCGGACTCGGCCTGCATGTCATCGACTCCTGGACCGGCCAGGAACGGGACACCTCCAGCCTCTCCGGCGGGGAGACCTTCTTCGCCTCGCTGGCGCTGGCGCTCGGTCTCGCCGATGTCGTCACCGACGAGGCGGGCGGCACCCGGCTGGACACCCTCTTCATCGACGAGGGGTTCGGCAGCCTGGACGAACAGACCCTGGACGAGGTGCTGGACGTCCTGGACTCGCTGCGCGAACGCGACCGCAGCGTCGGCATCGTCAGCCATGTCGCCGACCTCAAGGCACGGATCCCCGCCCAGCTGGAGGTCGTCAAGGACCGGTCGGGATCCACGGTCCGGCATCGCGTACGGGGCTGAGCCCGCCGGGCCGGGGCGTCACGGACGCAGGTCACCGGCTCGAGCGCAGCGCACCGGACGCCGCAAGGCGGCGCCCGCCGGAAATCCGGGTGACATCGCGACCGGGCGGCCGCCAGCCTGCTGTGTCATGACCTACGACAGCAGCCGTCCCGCAGAGAGCTCCGGCACCGCCACGGACGCCGACGTACCCCGCCGCGACCCGCTGCCGCTCCTCGGGCGCACCGCCCTGGTCACCGGAGCGAGCCGCCGCCGCGGCATCGGCTACGCCGTCGCCCGGCGACTGGCCGCATACGGCGCCGGCGTCTATCTGCACCACCATGTCCCGCACGACGCCCGCCGGCCCTGGGGAGCGGACCCGGGCGGCCCGGACGCCGTCGCCGACGGGGTGCGGGCGCTCGCCGCCCCGGGCGCGGTGGTGGCCCAGGGGCCCGCCGATCTGGCCGCACCGGACGCCCCCGCCCGACTCGTGGACACCGCGGCCGAGGCGCTCGGCGGCCGGCTGGACATCCTCGTCGCCAACCACGCCCTCAGCGGCAGCGACGGCCCCCTGGACGCCGTCGACGCGGCGATGCTCGACGCCCACTGGGCGGTGAACACCCGCTCGGTGATCCTCCTCGCCCAGGCCTATGCGCGCCGGCGCACGAAGGAGACGCCGGGCGGGCGGATCGTGCTGATGACCTCCGGCCAGGACCTGGGCGACGGGATGCCGGAAGAGATCGCCTACGGCCTGGCCAAGGGCGCACTGGCCACGGCGACCCGCAGCCTCGCCACCACCTTCGCCGGCCTCGGGGTGACCGTGAACGCCGTCAACCCGGGCCCCGTGGACACCGGTTACGCGGTCGGCGCCCTGCACGAGCAGGTCGCCGGGCGCTTCCCGGGCGGACGGTGGGGCGCGCCGGACGATCCGGCCCGGCTGATCGCCTGGCTCGCGACCGACGAGGCGGCCTGGATCACCGGGGAGGTCATCAACTCCGAGGGGGGCTTCAGGCGGTGACGGCGACCGTCTCCGCGGCCCCGTCGATCTCGTAGGCGCGCAGCCCCTCGCGCTCCCCGACGAACCGGAATCCCGCCCGCTCCAGCACCCGTTGGGACGGCAGGTTCTCCGGCTCCGTCAGGGCGCACACCGTCCGTACCTCGGGGCGCGCGGCCGCCCAGCCGGCGAGCAGCCGTGCCGCCTCGGTCGCCCAGCCGGCGCCGCGCGCCGACGGCGAGAGGTCGTAGCCGATCTCCACGAAGCCCTCGGCGTCCGGCGGGCCGTGGAAGCCGATGCTGCCGAGCGCCGTCCCCGTGGCCGCGTCGGTCAGGACGAAGACGCCCCAGCCGGGCCGGTAGTCGCCGGCCGCTGCGGCCCGTACGGCGATGCCGGCGCCGCCCGAGGTGGCCTCGGGCGGGCCGCCGTCGATCCAGTCGAAGCCCGCGGGCTCGCCGTCCGCGACCCGGGCGGCGGTGGCCGGCGGCAGGGCGCGCAGCGCCACCCGGCCGGCCGTGAGCACCAGCGGATAGCCCGCGCCCGCGGTGACCAGCGCCTCGAACAGCGGCCGGTGGTCCGCCCCCGCCGGCAGACCGCTGACCTGGCCGTCGCCGACCTCCACCACCCGCCAGACGCCGTCGGTGCGCCGTGCCAGGTCCGTGGTGACGAAGCGCAGGCCCGACTCCCGTACCGCGGGCGCCACATGGGTGAGGTCGGGGGCCGGGCGCAGGCCCGGGGTGTCGGGGTGCGGGCCGCTCAGCACCGGCTCGCCGTCCACCCACCACACCCGCGCCTCGCCCACCGCGTCGAAGGACTCGAAGGCGCGCAGCACCACGCCCCCGGTCAGGGACTCCTCCTGGAGGGCGACGAAGCGGCCGACGACCGCGGCCAGTTGCCCGGTGTCGTCCGCGTCCGGGACGTAGGCGGCCTCGTCCCACTCGTGCTTACGGGACTTCACCCAGTCCTTGACGACGAGCGGCCGGGGCCGGCCCGGTGTGCCGAGCGGCGCGGCGAGGTCCGCCAGCGCCGCCCGCTCCGGGGCGCGGCCGGGCGGGCAGGGGAGCCAGGCGCTGGCCGGGGTGAGCGCGCGGAAGGTCTCGTACCAGCCCGGGAGTTCATGGGCACGGCGGTAGGCGGCGGGGGAGGTCAGCAGGCGCCGGCCGCGGTCGGCGAGCGCCGCGGACAGCGCGGCATAGCGGCCCGCGGGCAGCATCCAGCCGCGGTACCAGACCGGTCCGGCACCGCGCGGGACCCGGGCCACCGCCGCTGCCGCGTCCCCGGCGGCCAGTGCCTCGTGGTCGAGGACCGCGGTGGCCGCGCCGGCCGCCTGCGCCGCGGCGGCCTCGGCCGCGAAATGCGGATCGGTCCCCGGCCCCGGCCGCCTCCGGCCGGGCGGCGCTCCCCGCCGGGGACGCAGCGGGTCGCCGGGGAACAGGAGGAGCGGCCGGTCCACCGCGGGGTCCACTGTCATGTCAGCGGACCCTACGGACGGCGGTGGCCGGCCACAACACCCGGGGGAGTGGCCGGCCACCGTGCGCCCGAGCGGTGGTTCAGAGCGCCGACAGCTCGCTGAGCAGGTCGTCCAGGCCCAGCGAGCCCTGCGACAGGGCCGCCATGTGCCAGGCCTTGAGGTCGAAGTCCGCGCCGTGCCGCGCGCGGGCCGCCTCCCGGCCCTGCAGCCACACCCGCTCGCCGAGCTTGTAGCCGATCGCCTGTCCGGCCATGCCCTGGTAGCGGATGATCTCGCTCTCGACGTAGTCGGCCGGGCGGCTGCTGTGCTGGGCGAGGAACGCGTGCGCCAGCTGCGGCGTCCAGCGCTCGCCCGGGTGGAAGGGGGAGTCCGCCGGGATCTCCAGCTCCAGATGCATCCCGATGTCGATGATGACCCGGATCGCCCGCATCATCTGCGCGTCGAGATACCCCAGACGCCGTTCGGCGCTGGTCAGGAAGCCCAGCTCGTCCATGAGCCGTTCGGCGTAGAGCGCCCAGCCCTCGGCGTTCGCGCTGACGATGCCCACCGTCGTCTGGTAGCGCGAGAGGGAGTCGGCGACATGCACCCACTGCGCCAGCTGGAGGTGATGGCCGGGCACCCCCTCGTGGTACCAGGTGGAGACCAGGTCGTACGCCGGGAAGCGGGTCTCGCCCATCGTCGGCAGCCAGGTCCGGCCGGGACGGGAGAAGTCCAGCGACGGCGGGGTGTAGTACGGGGCTGCCGCGCCGCCGGGCGGGGCGATCTGCGACTCCACCCGGCGCACCCGCTCCGCCAGTTCGAAGTGGGTGCCGTCGAGCCCGTCGATGGCCTCGTCCATGAGCGACTGGAGCCACTCACGGGTCTCCTCGACGCCCTCGATCGCCTCGCCGTGCTCATCGCACCAGGCGAGCGCCTCCCACGGCGTCTTCGCGCCGGGCAGGACCTTCTCGGCCTCGGTCTCCATCTCGGCCAGCAGCCGGTGGAACTCCGACCAGCCGTACGCGTACGCCTCGTCCGGGTCGAGGTCGGCGCCGTTGAAGTAGCGGGCGAGGCGGGCGTAGCGCTCGCGGCCCACCACGTCCGGTGCGCCCTCGACGGCCGGTGCGTAGCTGTCGCGGAACCAGTCGCGCAGCTCCACCAGCGCGCCGGTCGCCACCCCGGCGGCCTCGGTCAGCTCGGTGCGCAGGGCGTCCGGGCCGGCGTCGGTGAACTCGGCGAACCAGCCGCGGTCGGTCCCGATCCATTCGTCCAACTGGCCGATGACGGTGCGGACCTGGGTCGGTCCGGCGGGCAGGCCGCGCTTGAGGCCGGCGTCGAGCGCGGCGCGGTAGCCCTCCAGCGCGGCGGGTACGGCCCGCAGCCGCTGGGCGAGCGCCGCCCAGTCCGCTTCGGTCTCGGCCGGGCTGATCGTGAAGACCTCGCGGACGTGGTGCAGCGGCGAGCTGAGGTTGCTGACCGTGCGCAGGCCCTCGCCCGCCTCGTGGACCGCGAGCTCGGCGGTGAGCCGCTCGCGCAGCAGCCGCGCGCAGATCTGCTCGGCGGACTGCTCCGCGCCCGGCCGGGACTCCGCCTCGCTGAGCTTCTCCAGCGTCGTACGGGCGAGCTGGGCCACCGCTTCCTGGCCCGTCGGTGAGAAGTCGGGGAGCTTGCCGGAACTCTCGGCGACGCCGAGGAAGGTGCCGGTGATCGGGTCCAGGTCGACGAGGGCGTCGACATAGGCATCGGCGACCTGGCGGGGCAGCGGACCGCCCCCGGAGGTAGTGGTGTTGGCCATACCGCCATCCTCGTACGAACGGCCCCGCCGCGTCACCATCATCAGGCGGTACGTTCCTGTCGCTTTGCGGTGTCCTTGGCTCCGCTTATGGCGTCCTTGCCGCCGCGCGCCGCCGCCGGCCGGGGCGTCCGTGCACCCGGCCGGCGGCGACGGTGCCAGGTCGCGCACCGCGGGGCGGCGCTCAGCGGCGCCCCGTGCCGTCCTGGACCCGTGCGCTCTCCAGGGACTCCCGGCGGGCGGGCACCCCCGTGGGGCGTGCGGTGATCACCAGCGTGCCTTCCTCGATCTGGTAGTCGAGCGGCAGCCCGAGGCCGCGCATCGCCGCCACCATGCCGGTGTTCGAGGCCCGGGTGATCGCATAGACGCTCTCGCAGCCGGTCTCGGCCGCCATCGTCACCAGCCGGCGCAGCAGTTCGGCGCCGATGCCGCGCTGCTGCCAGGCGTCCTCGACCAGCAGGGCGACCTCGGTCTCCTCGCCGTCCCACAGCAGATGGCCGAGCGCCACCAGCCGGCCGGAGGCGGTCTCCACCGCCAGGGTGCGGCCGAACCGCGGGCTGAGCAGGTGGTTGAGGTAGCGGTCCGCGTCGCCGACCGGGCCGTGGTAGCGCAGCCCCAGGGTGTTCGGGGAGCAGCGGTCGTGCATCTCGCGGGCCGCGGCCAGATCGGAGGTGTCGGCGCGGCGGACCGTGATCTCGTTGCCCTCGGGCAGCGTCAGCACATCACGCCGCGGCGGCACCCGCTGGCCGAGTCTGGCGTCCAGGTCGACCAGGGCGCGTACCCGGGCGAACTCGGTCGGGGTGAACGGCAATTGCGGCCTTTCGATGGTGAGCGAGCCCCCGGAGGGGTCGCGGAACTTCATGAGGTGTTCCTCCAATACGCCTTCCGTGGGCACCTGCTCGGCGAGCGGCTGACCGCGCAGCGAGCGGGCGGGAACCGAACGGATGGTGCAGCGCCCCAGCAACTGGCGCAGTGCCAGGGGGAGTTCGGCGGAGTCCAGTGCGGTACGGGTGGCCAGGCCCAGCATCCGGGTCGGGGCGTCGACGAGGTCGTGCGCATCGGCGCGCTCCAGCCAGCTGTGCGCACCGCCCGCGCCGGCCACCGTACGGGCCAGCTCCCCGGAGGTCAGCGCCTCGGGGGCGCGCAGCAGGAACTCGTCGACCGTGCCGTCGGACAGCGGGTGGGTCTGCAGGCTGAGGATGTCGACCCGCCGTGCGGCCAGCGCCGTGCACAGGGCGGCCAGGCTGCCGGGCTCGTCCCGGACGGTGGTCCGCATCCGCCACAGCACCGTCTCCTGACCGGCGGCCCCGGGGGCCGCTCCGGACGGGGACGCCGCCGTGGCGCCGGTATCGGTCGGCGGCGGGGCGTATTCGTGGCGTCGTGACCACCAGACGTGGAAGCCGGCCGTGGCCAGCAGGGCCACCGCGGCGGAGCACAGCAGCAGCGGGCCCGACGGGCCGTGGACGAGGGTGTTGGCGAGGACGTCGGCGACCGCCACGGCGCTGAACAGGGCGGCCAGCTCGATGATGTCCCGCCGCCAGTGGTGGCGGCGGGCGGAACGGGCAGAGGATGCTTCAGTCATGCACACAAGCCTGGCGTACAGGTGTTGCCTGATCGCCAACACATTGTGTCCGACGGGTAAAAGACGCAATCGACGCATTGGCCTCTACTGTCCTACCTGTCCCGGTTGCAGCACCTTGCTGAACAACACCTCGCCGCCTTCCTGACGCAGCCGCACCGTCATCTCCCCGCTGTCCCCGTCGATGTCGATCTCGCCGAAGTACTGCGGACTCTCCGCGGGAGAGGTGTTGGCACGGTCCGGCGCCTTGATGAACGGCTGCTCGGGCCCGAATGTTCCGTCCAGCTTCAACGCCTGGAATCCGCCCGCGTTCAGCGGCCCCGACACGAACTCCCAGAACGGCGCGAAGTCCTTGAACGCGGCCCGGTCCGGTGTGTAGTGCTGCGCCGCCGTGTAGTGGACGTCCGTCGTCAGCCACACGGTGCCGGTCACCCGGTCGTGCTTGATGTGCCGCAGCAGCTCGGCCAACTGCAGCTCGCGCCCCAGGGGAGCGCCCGGATCGCCCTGCGCCACCGCCTCGAAGTCGGTCTTGCCGTCCGGGACGACCAGACCCAGCGGCATATCGGAGGCGATCACCTTCCACACCGCCTGCGAGCGGGACAGCTCCCGCTTGAGCCAGCGCAACTGCTCGGCGCCGAGGATGCCCTGCGGATCGTCGGTCTGCCGGCCGGGCGAATTGGCGTTCCGGTAGCGGCGCATGTCCAGGACGAACACATCGAGCAGCGGGCCGTGGCGCACCACACGGTAGACCCGGCCTCCCCCGCTCTCGGCTTCGCTCGAGCGGGAGGTACCCCCACGGTCGGGCCGCAGCGTACGGATGGGGAAGTACTCGCTGAAGGCGCGCAGCGAGCGCGCGGACAGCACGTCCGTCTCCTTCACCGTGTACCGGTCGTCGTCGAGGAGCTGTCCCGGGTACCAGTTGTTGTGCACCTCGTGGTCGTCCCACTGGGTGATCGTCGGCACCTGCGCGTTGAAGCGGCGCAGATTGTCGTCCAGCAGGTTGTAGCGGAACGCGCCGCGGAACTCCGCCAGCGTCTCGGCGACCTTGGCCTTCTCCTCGGTCGTCACGTTCCGCCAGATCCGGCCGTCCGGCAGCGTCACCCGCTCCGGGATCGGGCTGTCGGCGTAGATGTTGTCGCCGCTGCACAGGAAGAAGTCCGGGTTCCGCCGCCGCATGTCCTCGTAGATGCGGTAGCCGCCGCGGTCGGGGTTGATGCCCCAGCCCTGCCCGGCCAGATCGCCCGACCAGTGGAAGCGGACGCCCTCCTGCCGCCCGCTGCCGGCCGTGCTCCGCGAGGCGCCGGCGGGTCTGCGGTGCGCGGGCGCCGTGCGGAAGGTGCCGGTCACCGGCCTGCCGGTGCGCCGGGGGTCGTCCGGGTCCGCGAGCAGCACCCGGTAGTGGATCTGCTCACCGGACGGCAGACCGTGCAGCGGGGTCACACCGGTGAAGTCCGTCCCCGCACCGATCACCGGGCCCTGCCAGGTCCGGGCGTTGCGGAACGACTCGGTCGCCGCGGTCTGCACCAGCATCCGGGCCGGCCGGTCGGACCGGACCCACACCAGACCCGAGGACGTGGTCACATCCCCGACCTGGACGCCCCAGTCGGCGCCCGGCCGCCCGCTGCGGGCCTGCGCCGGCGCGGCACAGGAGAGGGCGGGCAGCGCCAGTGCCGCCGAGCCGGCCGCCGCGCCCTGCAGCAGCGACCGCCGTCCGAAGCCGCCGCCGGATCCCTGCGCCATCTCCAACCTCCATGCCTCGACCGACTTTCCTGCCGCCCCGTTCGTATCGCTGTCCGGTGCCCCGCAGCCGAACGGACGGTGAACAGCGGCCCGTTCGCGGTCGGCGGCACGCCTCGCGCAGGGGCGTGTCCCGGCCCCCGCGACCCACCGGACCCGGGCCATCGTCGCAAGCCCCCCGCCCGATCGCCAGGATGCGGACGGGACGTTTACGCCTCCGGTACGCGCCGGGGCCGCCGCATCGGCGGCCCGGGGAGGGGGAGGCCGCACCCCGGCCGACGGGTGTCGCCGGCAGACCCTAGGAAGCGCCCCGGCTCATGGTGTCGAGGACGACCCGCGCCACCAGCGCCGGATCGTCGTGCATCGGCACATGCCCGCAGCCCGGCAGCCGCACCAGCCGCGCGCCCGGGATCGTGTGCTTGGCCCGCACGCCCTGGCGGGGCAGCAGCAGGCGGTCCCGGCTGCCCCAGCCGATCGTCACCGGGACGTCCGGCACATCCGCCGTGAACCGCACCTCCCGCCCGGCCGCCAGCGTCGGGACGAACCCGGGACCCTCGCGCAGCGCCCTGGTCTCCGCCACGACGGCCGCCGCCGAACGGCGGGCGGGGTGGGCGTAGATGGTGCCGGTCAGCGAGGCCCGCCCGAGGGCGGACCGGGCCAGGGACTCCACCACCGGCTCGGGCAGCGCCTGCGCCCCGGCGTACATGCCGCGCAGCACCCCGAAGGCGTACCGCCGCTCCGCCGGGGTCCAGAAGCCCGCCGGAGAGAGCGCGGTGACCGACCGGACGGCCCGTTCCCGGCCCAGCTCCAGGGCGAGCAGCCCGCCCAGCGAGTTCCCCACCACATGCGGGCGGTCGGCGCCGAGTTCCCCGAACGCCGCGATGAGCAGCGGGACGACCGACGACAGTTCGTAGGAGGACCCGTCGGGCAGCGCGGGGGAGGCGCCGAAGCCCGGCAGGTCGAGGGAGATGACCTCGTGGGACGCGGCGAGGATGTCGCACACCGGGCGCCAGGCCTGGAGATGGTGGCCTATGCCGTGCAGCAGGACGACGGGATCGCCCGCGCCCTTGCGCTCATAGGCGACCGTGAACGGCGGCCGGTCCGCGGGGGTGACACGGGCGAAGGAGACCGGGGTGGCCATCAGAACTCCTCGGGGGTGCGGTGGTGCGGTGGTGCCGGGTGTGGGCTGACACGATGCCAGTTGAGGCTACTGAGTGGTATGGGGCAGTCGGGACGAGTGCGGGAGGTACGGCACCGCGCGCACCCGCTCCGCCCCCCCGCACGGCCCCCGCGCATCCCCCCCGGGCACCCCCCCCCGCGGCCCCCGCCGCGCGGATTCCGCTGGACAAGGCGGAGGCGGGCCGGTGGGATGGAGGGGTGCTGAGCGATTCCGTGACCGACCTCACCGATGTCTTCGAGGAGCACCGCCCCGTGCTGTTCGGGGTGGCCTACCGGATGCTCGGCCGGGTGGCCGACGCCGAGGACGTGGTGCAGGACGCCTGGCTGCGCTGGTCGGGGGCGGACCGCGCGGAGGTGCGCGAGCCGCGCGGCTACCTCGTACGGATCACCACCCGGCTGGCCATCGACCGGCTGCGCCAGGTCCAGTCGCGCCGCGAGTCCTATGTCGGCCCCTGGCTGCCGGAGCCGCTGGCGACCGACATCGGGGCCACCGCCCCGGACACCGCGGAGCGCGCGGTGTTCCAGGAATCCGTCACCCTCGCCGTGCTCGTCGTCCTGGAGTCGCTCTCGCCTCTGGAGCGCGCCGTGTTCGTGCTGCGCGAGGCCTTCGGCTATCCGTACGCGGAGATCGCCGCCGCCCTCGACCGCAGTGAGGCCGCGGTGCGCCAACTGGCGGGCCGCGCCCGGCGGCACGTCGAGGAGGGCCGCCCCCGCTTCGAGGTCGACCAGGAGCGGCAGCGCGAGCTGACCGAGCGGTTCCTGGCCGCGGCGGCCGGTGACGATCTGGCGGGGCTGCTGAGCCTCCTGGCGGCCGACGCGCGGCTGGTCGGGGACAGCGGAGGGAAGGCCAAGGCCCCGCGGCGGATCATCGAGTCCGCGGACAAGGTCGCCCGCTTCCTCGTCGGCGTCGCCCGGTCCGTGCCGCCCGGTATGGAGTTCACCGTCCTCGAACTCAACGGCCAGATCGCGCTGTTGGCGCGCCAGGACGGGGTGCCGGACACCGTCATCCAGTTCGGTGTCCGAGACGGCAGGATCCAGACGGTCTACGTCGTCCGCAACCCGGAGAAGCTGGTGTCGCTCGCGGCCAGCTGAGCGGCGGCCCGCAGGCCGGTCCGCGGGCCGGCCAGCACCGGCACCTCGAGGTCGAGGCGCTCGGCCGCCGGTGCCATGGAGGCCTGCGCCAGGACGATCACATCGGCGTCCCGGATCTCCCGTGCCGCGGCGGCGACCGCCGCCAGATAGCCGTCGCGGTCACCGGCCTCGAAGCGCTCCCAGGCGCCCGGCACCAGCACGGTGCGCACCGTGACCTCGCGGCCGGCCCGGTCGGCCTCCTGCACGAGCAGGTCCTCCGTGGGGACGCGGGTGCTCTCCACGGAGGCGAGTACGGCGATGCGCGGCCCGGTGGCGACGGCTGCCGCGGCCATCGGACGGTCCACCCGCAGGACGGGAAGGCCCAGCGCCGCACCGGCCGCCTCGGCGACCGAGCCGATCGTCGAGCAGGTGCACAGGACCGCCCGTGCCCCGTTGCGGGCCGCCTCGCCGAGCTCGGCGGCGAGGTCCTCCGCCACGCTCCCGGGCCCCTGCGCCCTTGCCCGGTCGAGGAGTTCGGGCCGTACGAGGTGATGCAGTGCCAGGCCGGGGGCCTCCTCGTCGCGCAGGGCGTCGAAGACCGGGACGTGCAGGGGAGAGGTGTGGAGGAGAGCGAGCATGCCGGTGACTGTAGCGAGCGGCACGGCGCCGGGCGTGGTCGGGACCGTGCCGTGCGGGCGATCGTTCCGATCCGCACGTCATGCCGGATTGGTCTTGACCAAGGGTGGGGGCGGCCATATCGTCGGGATACTGCAACAACCTTTCATAAAGAAGCGTTCATCATCGAGCGCGCACGGCGGGCCCGCCGAAGCAGCGTTTTGTGCGCGGGCCCGAGCCCCATGCGGGCGCAGTTCCGGTCACGGCCGATGCGGAGGACAGGGTGGGGACCACGCAGCTCGAAACGGTGCCGGAGCCGAAGTACTGGCACCTCAAGACCGTGCTCAGCGAGGCGCTGGACTCGGAGTTCGCGGTCGGCGAGA
>Ga0207426_1000875_pt1 | contig 31224 bp, 29 predicted proteins | sample AraplaMF_Cvi_mMS_FD_184265 | JGI IMG/M metagenome (GOLD analysis project Ga0207426, IMG submission 184265) | Arabidopsis root microbial communities from the University of North Carolina, USA - plate scrape MF_Cvi_mMS (SPAdes) (version 2) | ecosystem: Host-associated > Plants > Roots > Endosphere... | reverse complement strand
CGGATCCGGCGGTCGCCGCCGGCATGGCCAACTTCTCCACCTACCGTGCGCACCCGTGGCGGCGTATCGAGCACACCATGGACAGCGGGAAGCGGCTGTTCTTCTCCGACCGTGAAGGGCTGCGCCGTGAGGTTGCCCGTCTGGAGCGCACGCACCGCCGTCTGACGGGGACCGATGAGCAGGGCAGGCCGTATACCGCATCGGACCCGGCGGTGCGGGTGTGGGTGCTGGTCACCTTGTACGAGTGCATGACGGCGATGCGGGAACTGTCCGGACGTCCGTTGGCGCCGCACGAACGGGATCAGATGTACGGAGAATTCCGTGCGGTGTGTACCGAGTTCGGCCTCTCCGACGAGCTGTTCCCGGCCACGGCCGCGGACGTGCCCGCGTATATGGACCGCACGATCCGCGAGCGCCTCGAATACAGCGAACCCGTGCGCTACCTGCTCTTCGACATTCTCCGTGAAGCGCCCGCACCCCGCCGCCTCGGTCGCCTGAAGCCGGCCTGGCCGCTCGTGCGCACGCTCGCCGCGCACGTGATCCGTGCGCTGACCATCGCGGACCTGCCGGAAGCCTTCCGCGAGCGCTTCCACTTGCCCCGCACCCGCCGCGCGGCCCTGCTGTCCTTCATCCTGCACCGTGGCATGCGCGTGCTGATGAACGCGCTGCCCGAGCACCGCCGCTACCGCACCCCACTCGCCGGCACGTCCTCGACTTCGCAGCCTCCCACCGCCTCCGCCGACCGACCTGCCCCGCCGGAGGCAAAACCGGTCCGGCTTCCGGCACCACGCCGCCGCAAGGGTGCCGATGCCCGTCCGGCGCGTCTGCGGACCTTCTTCCACCAGGTCCTCGACCAGACCGGTGACGGCCGCATCAGCTCGGCCGATCTGCAGGCCATGGCGCACAACGTGTGCTGGCCGCTCGAACTCACCCCCGAGTGCGAAGCCCGCGTCTATGCCGCCTTCGAGACCTGGTGGCAGCACCTGCGGACCGGCATGGACGCTGACGCCGACGGACAGGTGACCTGCGAGGAGTTCGTCACCGCCATGCTCACCGGGGTCGACGCCCGGCCGGGCTATCTCGAGCAGGGGTTGCATGTCGCGGTGCGGGCGATCTTCCAGGCTGCGGACGCCGACGGCAGCGGATACCTGTGCGCCGATGAGTACCGCACGATCTTCGGCGGCTCCCGGGTCCACCCCGCCGAACTCAACCACGGCTTCCGCCAGCTCGACCGCGGTGGAGACGGCCGCATCACCGAAGACGAATTCGTCCAGGCCTTCACCGACTACTTCACCGCCCGCACCGACAACACGGCCGGCAGCCAACTCCTCGGACGCCCCTAGCGACCGGTGCGGGGCGAAGTGCCGGCGGCAACCACCGATGGGCGCGGCGGCGGTCACCCGCGGATCCCGGAGGGCACGGGACGGCCAACTGGATCAAGGCGGTGATCGGCCCGGCCGGGGCGTACGGGTTCATTGTCCTGCTGGACACCACCCGTACGCGGCGAAGCCGGGTGTCCACCATGCCTGTGCGTCCGCGGTGACGGCGAAGGCCTCGATCCCGTCCAGCGACCGCAGCCACTCACGAGCGGCGTCGCCCATGGCGAAGGCGGCCGTGGCGAGCGTGTCCACCTCGGTGAGGTGGCGGCCGACCAGCGTGATCGACGCAAGATCCGTCGCCGGCCGGTCGGTGCGCGGGTTGAGGATGTGCGGGCCGCGCTCGGCGGTGCCGGAGGTCGCGACGGCCAGGTCCCGGCCGGTGACCACAGTGGTGAGGTCTCCGGGACACAGCGGGTGGGCGACGCCTATCTGCCAGGGCTGGCCGGGCGCGGCCTCGCCCCTGGTCTGGATGTCGCCGCCGCCGTTGATGCTGTGATGGCGGGCGCCCGCGTCGTGGAGCAGCTGTGAGGCGCGCTCGACCGCCCAGCCCTTGACCACGGCCGACGGATCGAGGCGGCCTCCGGGGGTGGCGGAGAACCAGCCGTCGCTGGAGCGTGCGGCGGCCCGGCACAGCTCAAGGACCTCTGCCACCTCCGGGTCGCACTGCTGCTCCGTCAGCTCGCCCCGGCCCAGGCGACTGATCTGACTGCCGGGGCGGTAGGTCGAGAAGACCTCGTCCACTCGGTGCAGCCAGGCCACGGCGTCGGCCAGCGCCCGGGTGACCGCGCGGGTCGGTGCGCCGCGGATGTCGAAGGAGAACACGGTGCCCATGGCGTGCTCGGCGTGGCGCACCGCGCCGGGCTCAGTCATTTGCACGGTCCAGGGCGCTCTGCAGCGAGGAGATATAGCCCTGACTGGTGAACGTCGCCCCGGAGACGGCGTCGATCTTCGCGCTCTGCGCGGCCAGCGCCTCCTGCGTGAGCCGGGGGACGGCATGGGCGCTGGCGCCCTCGTCGTGCTCGCCCTTGAGCACGGCGATCGTGGTGAGCCTGCCCTTGACCAGGGTGACCCGCACCTGCACCGGGCCGCGCGCGGTGCTGATGGTGTCCCCGGTGAAGGTCCCCGAGGTCCGGTCGTGCTCCGGGGCGGACGGGGTACCGCTCGGTGACCCGCTGGGGGCGGATCCGGCCGGCGGGGCGGCTGCGGCCGCAGGAGTCTGGTGCGGCTTCAGGGCCAGCATCAGGAACAGACCTGCGACGGTGGCGGTGGTGGCGGCAACTGCTCGGTTCACGGTGCGGTCTCCTCAGAACGCGAACGACTCGTGATGGATACGGCGGCGCGGTACTCCGGCACCGCGCAGGGCGCTCTTGGCGGCCTCGGTCATCCCCGGCGGCCCGCACAGGTAGACGTCATGGGAGGCCAGGTCCGGGATCAGGTCGCACAACGCGTCCGCCGTCAGCGGCAGGGAGTTCCCGGCCCCTTCGCCGATCGCGTAGTGCACCCGCGCACCCCGGACGGCCGCTATGTCCTCCAGCTCGCTGCGCAGCGCGAGGTCCTCCACGCGCCGGGCGAAGTACACCAGGGTCACTTCGCCGGGCAGGGTCTCGAACAGCGGCCGCAGCGGGGTGATGCCGACACCGCCCCCGAGCAGCAGCACCTTCGAACTGCTGCGGCGGGCGGCCGTGAAGGCTCCGTAGGGGCCTTCCGCCCACACCCGCGTGCCGGGCCGGAGCCGGGCCACCGCCCGGCTGTGGCCGCCGGCCTCCTTCACGGTGATCCGCAGGTGGTGCGGGTCGGCCGGTGCGGAGAGCGAGAACGGGTTGGCGGTCCACCACTGGCCGGGTGCGAGAAAGCGCCAGCGGAAGAACTGACCGGGCTGCGCCCTCAGTTCCTCCAGCCGCTCTCCCGTGAGGTGGACCGAGACGACCCCGGGTGCCTCCGGGTGCACTTCGGCGACCCGCAGCCGGTGCCGTAGCGCCCGCCGCACGGGGGTGAGAAAGCGGTTCCACAGCAGCAGCGCCGCGACCCCGAGGTACAGCGTGTACCAGGCGAGTCGGGCCGGCCGGTCGGCCACGAAGTCCTCGCCGTTCGACAGCTGGTGGAAGAAGGCCAGGAACACCGCGAGATAGGTGCAGAAGTGCAGATAGTGCCAGGTCTCATAGCTCATGCGGCGGCGGGCGGCGCGGGCGGACACCACCCCCACACCGACGAGCAGCAGCAGGCCGATCGTGCCCCACAGCACGTCCTGGTACTGGAACACCAGGGTCGTCGTCTGGTCGAACACGTTCGTTCGCGCGGTGATCGAGGAGCCCCAGATGATCAGCGCGGTGTGGGCGAGGGCGAGGAAAACGGTGTACCGCCCGCCCGTCGCGTGCCAGCGCGCGAGCCGGTCGGTGCCCACCACCCGGTCCAGCACCGGCACCCGCGCCATCAGGGCGAGCAGGACCGCGCAGGCGTAGCCCGCGAGCAGCCCGGTGATCCGGCCCGCGCCGGTCAGCCAGCCGTCCAGGCCGACGACCGACGGTGTGTGGCGCCACCACAGGGCGAGCACGGCGACGGCACCGCCGTAGACCACCACCAGAACCGCTTCCGGGGGAACGCGCCGGGCCGGCGGTGGCGCGTGTCGTGGAACGTACCTGCCGGAGCGGGTGTGCGGGACGGCGGTCATGAGAACTCCCTCGGCGAACGGATCAGGCCACCGACGGGTTCCTGCGTCAGGCGGCGGGCTCCGTCGGTCGGCACACCGTGGCAGCGCAACTTCTGGGTTTCCGCTGAAAAGGGGGGCCACGGGCCCTGCGAAGCGGACTCAGAGAAAACGCAGAGCTTGGGGCGGGATACTGCCGGGACCATGTACACGCCCGATGCCTCTTCCGCCGCCCCGCCCGGTCTGCGCCATCCCGACGGCACGCCGGTGCGGGTGCTCGTCGTCGACGACGAACCCGACCTGGCCGGAATCCTCTCCGACGTACTGCGCTCCGAGGGCTGGGAGGTCCGCGTCGCAGGCACCGGTGAGGACGCGCTCAGCGCCGGCCGTGACTTCCGGCCCGACGCGGTGGTGCTGGATGTGATGCTCCCCGACATCGACGGGCTCCAGGTCCTGCGGGGGCTGCGCGCCCAGGCGCCGGGGGTGTGCGTGCTGTTCCTGACGGCCCGCGATGCCGTGGAGGACCGCATCGCCGGTATCACCGCGGGCGGCGACGACTACGTCACCAAGCCGTTCAGCCTGGAAGAGGTACTGGCCCGGCTGCGCGGGCTGCTGCGCCGGGCCGGCATGACCCGGTCCACGGACACCACGAAGCTGCTGGCCTTCGGCGACCTCGTGATGGACGAGGACGCCCGTGAGGTGTCTCGCGGCGGACAGGTGGTGGAGCTGACGCCGACCGAGTTCGAGCTGCTGCGCTTTCTCCTGCGCAACCCTCGGCGGGTGCTCAGCAAGGCCCAGATCCTCGACCGGGTGTGGAGCTACGACTTCGGCGGCCAGGCGCATGTGGTCGAGCTCTACATCAGTTATCTGCGCAAGAAGATCGACGCCGGGCGCTCCCCGTTGATCCACACGGTGCGCGGGGTCGGCTACGTCCTCAAGTCGGACCCGCGATGAAACTCCCCGCCCGCCCGGCCCTGCGCAGCCTCCGGGCACGGCTCACCGTCGGGCTGGTGGCCCTGCTGGCGCTGAGCTGCCTCGCGGTCGGCGTGGCCACCACCGCCGCCCTCGAGGGGTTCCTGGTACGGCGGCTCGACCAGCAGCTGACCGCCATCGGCGGCCACTTCCCGGCGAGCCTGGACCCGGCCGGTGCCTCGGGCGGAAACAACGGCGGTCCCGACACCCGGGGACAGGCCGCCGGCACCTTCGGCGCCTGTGTGCTGGGCGGATCGGTGACCCGGGCCGCCGTGGTCGGCGCGCGGACCGAGACCCCGGTGCCGCTCACCGCCGCCGACCGCCGGGTGCTGGCACAGGTGCCCGCGGATGCCCGGGGCCGCAGTATCCGGCTCTCCACGCTCGCCGAGTACCGGGTGATGGGCGTCCGCGGCCCGGCCGGTGATGTGCTGATCACCGGACTGCCGCTGCAACCCGTCGAGGACACCGTGAGCCGGCTGGAGCTGGTGGAGGCGGTGGTCTTTGGTGCCGCGCTGCTGGTCACCGGGATCGCCGGCGCGGTATGGGTCCGGCTGTCGCTGCGCCCGCTGCGGCGGGTGGCGGCCACCGCCTCGCGGGTGGCCCAACTGCCCCTGGCCGGAGGCGAGGTGGCGATGCCGCCTCGCGTCCCGGACACCGACCCCCGAACCGAGGTGGGCCGGGTCGGCGGCGCGTTCAACCGGATGCTTCAGCACGTCGAGGAGTCGCTCGCCCGCAGGCTCGCCAGCGAGCAGCGGTTGCGCCGGTTCGCTGCCGACGCCAGCCATGAGCTGCGAACCCCGGTGGCCTCGATCCGCGGGCACGCGGAGCTGGCGCTGCGCAGCCGCGGGCCGGTGCCGGACGAGGTGCGGCGCGCCCTCGGCCGGGTCCGCAGCGAGTCCGTGCGCATGGGTGAGCTCGTGGACGATCTGCTGCTGCTCGCCCGGCTGGACGCGGGGCGCCCGCTGGCGACCGAGCCGGTGGACCTGACCCGTCTCGTCCTCGACGCGGTGAGCGACGCCCACGCCACCGGGCCGGCACACCGTTGGGAACTGCGGCTTCCCGAGGAGCCCGTGGTGCTGCGGGGCGATCAGCGCGGACTTCAGCAGGTGCTCACCAACCTGCTCGCGAACGCCCGCACCCACACTCCGCCGGGCACCCGGGTGACGGTAGGCCTCACCGAAGGGGACCACGAAGTGGAAATCCTGGTCCAGGACGACGGACCCGGCGTACCGGAGAAGCTGCAGTCCGAGGTCTTCGACCGGTTCGTCCGCACCGACAACGGGCGTTCGAGGGGCGCGGGCGGCACGGGCCTGGGCTTGGCCATCACCCAGGCGGTGGCCACTGCGCACGGCGGGCGCGTCGCCCTGACCAGCCGCCCGGGCTGCACCGCGTTCCAGGTGTGGCTCCCCCGCGTCGAGGAACCGTAGCCTCGACGGCGATCCGTGGGCGGAGCCGTGGTCCGTGGTGGACCGGCCCGGGGCGCCGCCGTGGCCCGGGTGCGCGCGGGCCTGCTCTCCGGCGCGGGTGAGGTGGCGTGCTGCCACCGGGTGCGTACGGCGGACAGGTCGGCGAGCGCGCGGCGGCTGCCGACGACGAACTGGTAGGGAGTGCTGGCCGGATCCTCGGTGAACGCCCCGATGCGCCGACCGATGGGGTGGGCGACACCGGGGGTATCGCGCCGGGTCATGGCGACCAGGCACTGCCCCCAGCCCGGGCGTCCCGGGGCGTCCAGCCGTGCCAGGAAAGTGGCTCGCGTCCGGCAGCCCCGAGGCGAGGGTGTGGGTTCCCGGTGTGAAGCCGACGATGGCGTGTGGGCCCCGGCCTCCCTCTTCGGAGGCCGGGGCTCGGTGCTGTTCGGGCGCCGACGGAACAGCACGCCGCACCGCAGTTCAGCCTCGCGTACGGCGTCGCGTCATCGAGCTCGGTCTCCTGTCAGCCCGGTCGTGAGCGGCGGCTCGCCCGCGGACGAGCTGTCGTGGCTCCGGTCAGTCGGAACACGAAGAGCAGGAAGAACAGGAGCAGCAGGCCCCGACCCTGACGTGGTCGATCACCGGACCGTAGGCGCCGCTGGCAGTGGTGCTGGCGAACGACAGGGTCGTGGAGGCACCGGTGGCCACGAACGTCACCTGACGTCCCACGTAACCCATCCGGGCAAAGGTCTTGCCAGTGGTGTCGAACGAGAAGTTCTGGAAGTCCTGTCCGTCGATGAGAACCTGACCCGTCTTCACGCCCTGATTGCCCGCCGGGTTGCCGGCCAGCGCGTAGGTGACCGTGTACGTCTTGCCCGCTGTCGTCGCGAAGGTCTGCGACACCTTGCCCGGGCCCTGGCCGTTGAGGTCGACGGACTGCGCCCCGTCGGCCGCCTGCCAAAAGCCGCTGCCGATCAGGTCCACCGAACCGCTGTCGACCGTCCAGGGGCCGATGGACTGCCCCGCCGTCAACGCACTGAAGGAGTTCGCAGGCGCGGTCGGGTATTCGAAGCTGCCGTCGTCGAGCGCGACCGGGGCCGCCAGCGCGGTGCCGGGCATGAGGGCCAGCAGACCGGCAGCGGCAACGGTTGTGACGCATACGCGTAAGGCCACCATGAGTTCCTCCAGATGAAAGGGGTGGGCGTACTGGTGGAGCACACGAAGTCTGTAGCGCGGGCCTCGCCAGGGACAGATCGCGAAGACGGCGCCCGGGGGTAACGGCCCTGGTGAGTGCGCCGTCGCGCGCCGAGCTCGCGCATCAGCACGCCGACACAAATCAGCCAGCGCCCGGCCGTGGGCACGTCACCAGATGCAAGTGGTCGCCGACTGAACCAGAGGCTGTTCCGCTCGTTCGCGTCGTCCTCCGCTCGCCACCCCTGGGCGTCGTGGCCGGCCACGCCCGCTGTCCGCCCTTGCCGGCTACGCGGCGGCGAGGAGTTCCCTGGCGACGACGACACGTGCTTCGGCTGTGGGGTGGGCGCGTAGGCAGTGGAACCGCGATAGGCAGTGGAACCGCGACACGGCGGCACTGCCGGCGCCGCCACCGGGCCCGCCGCCGGCGCAGACAGTGGGCACGGGCCGGTCGGTCGCGCCCCACCCCACAGGGCCTGCGCCATGCTGAACTAGCAGGCGCGGCCCGGCCCGAAGCCCCCCTCGCCGGAGTCTGACCGGAATGCGCTGACCGGGGCATGCCGAGAGGCCCCCGGTCGCCCTTACGTTGCATCAGAACTTGCTGATATGACCGGCCCCTTCGGCCTCTTCGGCGACGGTGACCGGCTCCGCGTCGCTCGCGGTGGTCATGGCGGCCGCGACGACCCCTTCGACGAACCGGGCATCGGCTAAGAAGGCATGGGTACCGGGGCGGTCCTCCAGGACGAGCCGTGCGGTGAGGACCGAGCCGCCCAGATCCGGCAGGGCCGGCGCGCCGGCGCCGGCATCGGCGGTGCGCAGCGCGTCGAGGATGCCGGAGCAACTCGTTCCCGAACGGCCGTCGTCAGCGCCGCCGGCCGTGGCGACGACGACCTGTCCGCACTCCACTGCTCGACCAGCGACTTCACGCCGAGGGCGGTCTCCACACGGTGCGACACAAGTACGATGCCCACCAACGGTGTCATGAACGAAAACTCTACGAGTCGGAACGCCGTTCATCAATACCGAACAGGGAGTTGCTTCCATGGTCCAGGCGGTGCACAGGGCGATGCACGTTCTCCGGGAGCTCGCCACGGCGACCCCGCGACTGGGCGTGACGGAACTGGCCGACCGCATCGGTGTCGCCAAGCCCACCGTGCACGCCCTGCTGCGCACCCTGGAGGCGGAGGGCATGGTCGTCCAGCACCGCGAGACCGGCAAGTACCAATTGGGCCCCGGGCTGGTGGTCCTCGGCAACGCCTACCTGGACTCGCACGAACTGCGCACCCGCGCGGTGACCTGGGCCGATCTGCTGGCCACCCAGACCGGTGCCGCCGTGTGGGTCGGGGTCTTCACGGACCGCCACATCCTCGTCGTCCACCATGCGTTCCGCCCCGGCGGTTCGGTGCAGGTGCTGGAGACGGGGGCCAGTCTGCCCTGGAACACCTGCGCCCTGGGCAAGGCCATCGCGGCCTTCCTGCCCGCCGAACGCCGTGAGGAACTACTGGCGGGCGAGCTGCTCCGGGTCACCGGTGCCAGCATCGACGACCCCGCACGGCTCGTGACGCAGTTGGACCGGGTGCGGGAGACCGGGTACGCGCTGGACGACCAGGAGTTGACCTTGGGGGACGCCGGCATCGCGGCCCCCGTCTTCGACCGCTCCGGCGAAGTCGTGGGCGGCCTCGGTCTGGTGGGCCCGGTCGAGCGACTGCTCGCCGACAGCGCACGTCAGGAGTGTGCCATCGCGGTGCGCGAAGTCGCCCGCAGCCTGTCGCGGGATCTTGGCGCACCGCGTAATGCGGGTCTGCGCGCCTGTAGCTGACGCCCCTCGGGGGTGTCCCGATGTGAGTGAACGCTCACCAACTCGGCTGTGTCGCTGGTTGATTCGACAAGATCTGCGGTCTGCTGAGCCGCTGTGCCTCAAGTGCTTGACGGGGCCGGGGTCGGTGGGTTTTGCTTCCTGTGGTCATTCGGCAATGCCGAACAGCTTTCGGAAATTGTCAGTGACCCGACCTACCGTTCAAGGCTGCGAACACGGGGGAGCGAAGGAGCGCCTGTCATGCGGAAGTCTGCGAGGAAACCCGTCAAGTTACCCGAGCACTCGGCTTCGTGCCCGGCGTCGGGGACGTTCCCGACGCGCACCCCCGTCGTGCGTCACTCCCGCCAACACCCCTGGTTGCACGGCCTTGTTGGAGTCCCAACCGAAGGAGTACCGGTGGATGTTTCGCTCACCCGTGACTGGGTGCAGAACATCGCCTCGGCCATGAGCCGGAACCAGGACCACCTCACCACACTGGATTCGGCCATCGGGGACGGTGATCACGGGGCCAACATGGCCCGTGGTTTCGGCGCGGTGCGCGCCGTTCTCGACGACGCGTCACGGCCCGCCGCCTCGGTCGACGAGATCCTTGTGGCGGCGGGAAAGACCCTGGTGGCCGTGGTCGGCGGCGCCTCCGGACCCCTGTTCGGCAGTGCCTTCCGGGCTCTCGGTGAGGCCCTCGATGCCGACGCGGAGATCGACACCCCGCGGTTCGCGGCGGGGCTCGCCGCGGCGCTCGACAAGCTCCAGCAACTGGGCGCGGCGGTGCCCGGCGACAAGACCATGGTCGACGCGTACGCCCCCGCCGTCGCAGCCTTCCGTGACGCGGCGCAGTCCGGCGCCGACTTCCGCACGGCCGCCCACGCCGCGGCCGACGCGGCCGAAGCCGGTATGCGGGCCACCGTGCCGATGCAGGCCAGGAAGGGCCGCGCGTCGTATCTGGGGCTGCGCAGCATCGGCCACCAGGACCCGGGCGCCACCTCGACCACCTATGTCTTCCGTGCCCTCGCCGAGGCGACGGAAGCCGAGGCGGCAAGGCCCGGCCCCTGTAACCGTTTGTAACCCGCGGGACTTCCGCCGCCCTGGCCGACGGCCCACGCGGCGTCTGATGGCCACTCGACTCCTCTTGATTCTTCACCCGGGCCGGAGCTCGGCGGCCGTTTGCCCGGATCGCCGCCATGCCACGCCCGTGCCGGATTCCGGGGCGCTCCCGTAGCGCATCCGTCACCTCTCTGAACGCGAGATTGGATCAATGTGACTGTCCATTCCGTCGACCATGTTGAGTTCTTCGTCGGGGATGTCAACCAGGCATCCCACTACTACTGCGGCACTTACGGATTCCGGGTGGTGGCCGAGGCGGGACCGCTCACCGGCCTGGCCGGAGCCCGCTCGCTGGTGCTGGCGCACGGCGGCGTCCGCCTGGTGCTGACCTCCGCCCTGCACGCCGACCACGCGGCCTCGCGGTTCGTCCGCAGGCACGGCGACGGGGTCCGCGATGTGGCCCTGCGGACGGACGACGCGGTCGGCGACTTCGAACGGGCGGTGGCAGCAGGGGCTGAGGTCGTCTCGGAACCGCAGACCTTCGAGGACCCCACCGGCCGGGTCACCCGGGCCACCATCGCCGCGACCAACGACCTGGTCCACAGCTTCGTACAGCGTGACGAGCCGACAGGCGCGTTCCTGCCCAAGCGATACCGGCCCGTTGCCGCCGTGGCCGCGCCGGGCCCCGAGCTGCTGCGCTCGGTCGACCACCTGGCCCTGTGCCTGCGCGCCGGTTCGCTGGAGACGATGGTCGACTTCTATCAGCGGGCGCTGGGGCTGCGGCACACCTACGACGAGTACATAGTCGTCGGTGGTCAGGCGATGGCCTCGAAGGTCGTGCAGGACGAGACCCGGGGCGTCACCTTCACCATGGTGGAGCCGGACCCGGTCGGCGACCGCGGTCAGCTCAACGACTTCCTCGACGGTTTCGACGGTCCCGGTGTCCAGCACGTGGCCTACGGTACGAACGACATCGTCCGGGCGGCCCGCGAACTGCGTGCATCCGGCGTGGAGTTGTTGTCGACCCCGGCCGGTTACTACTCCGCGCTGGCCGACCGGGGCATCGAGGTGGACATCGACACCGAGGTGCTGCAAGAACTGGGCCTGCTGGCCGACCGGGACGAATGGGGCCAGCTGGTCCAGGTGTTCACCCGCTCTCCCTACGCCCGCCGTACGGTGTTCTTCGAGCTGATCCAGCGGCTCGAGGCGCGGACCTTCGGCAGCGGCAACATCAAGGCCCTCTACGAGGCCGTGGAGCGCGAGCGCGCCGAGGGCCCGGATGCCGGCGTCAAGGTCGGCGCCGCGGCGAGGACCCAGGGGTGACCGCGCCGGTGACCGGGCGGGCCGAACCGCACCATGCCCCAAAGGACTTGCCGCTGTCCCCCGAGGACTACGCAGCGGCGGCGGGCGCCCGGCTCGACCCGTCCGTATGGGACTACATCGCCGGTGGCAGCGGTGACGAGGTGACGCTGCGCGAGGACCGCGCGGCCTACGACCGCTACCGGCTGCGTCCGCGGGCTCTCGTCGACGTGTCCCACCTCGAGTTGGGCACCACGCTGCTCGGCCGGCCGGTGTCGATCCCCATCGGCATCGCGCCAATGGCCTACCACCGGCTGGTCCATGCGGACGGCGAGGTCGCCACAGCCCGCGCGGCCGGGGCGGTGGGTGCGCTCACCATCGCCAGCACCTTCGCGAGCAAGACGCTCGAGGAGACCGCGCGGGCCGCGACCGGCCCGCTGTGGCTGCAGCTGTATGTGATGCGCCGCAGAGAGGTCACCGAGTCCCTCGTGCGGCGGGCCGAGGCCGCCGGCTACCGGGCCCTGGTGATCACCGTCGACACCCCGCGGATGGCGCGCCGCGAGCGCGACCTGCGCAATGGGTTCAGCCTGCCGCCGTACGTCCGGCCGGCCAACCTGGACCCCAGTCAACGGGCCGGACTGCACGAGGGCCGGTCCGGCAACTCCACCCTGGCCGAACACGCGGCGCTGCACCATGACGCCGCGTTCACCTGGGAGGACCTGGCCTGGTTGCGGTCGCTGACCGGTCTGCCGCTGGTGCTCAAGGGCGTACTCACCGCGCAGGACGCCCGGCGGGCGGCCGATCTCGGGGTGGCGGGGCTGATCGTCTCCACCCACGGGGGCCGTCAACTCGACGGCGTGATACCGGCGTTGGACGCGCTGCCCGAAGTAGTCGCCGCTGTGCCGCCCGAGTGCGAGGTCCTCGTCGACGGTGGCATCCGCCGCGGTACGGACGTGCTCAAGGCGCTGGCGCTCGGGGCCCGCGCGGTGCTGGTCGGCCGTCCCGTCCTCTGGGGCCTCGCCGTCGACGGCGCCGACGGTGTCGAAAGGGTCCTGGCCACCCTCCGGGCGGAGCTGGAGGAGGCGATGGCATTGACCGGGCGACCCCGCCTCGACACCATCACCCGGGACCTGCTCCACCCCTCCGCGGACCTTCCGTTCCACCCCACTTCGAACGACAAGGAAATGGCATGACAACGAACGACGCACGCTTCGCGCTGACCGACGCCGAGCGGGACCTGCTGCCGTCCGAGGAAGAGGTGCAGTTCTACCAGGAGCACGGCTGGTATCTGTCGAAGAAGCTGCTGACCGACGAGGAGGCCGACCTGCTGAACTCCGCGGCCGACCGCTTCTACGCCGGCCACCGGGACCGCACCCTGCCGGCCCGGCCGCCGCGCGTGGCGTACTGGGAGCCGTCGAAGGGCGATGTGCACCGGCACAACGACTACATCTTCTACGAGGACGAGACCATCCGCAGCATCCTGGCCAAGCCGCTGATCGCGGCGGTCGCGGCACGTATCGCGCAGACCAGCCAGATACGGCTGTGGAACAGCACGCTCATCCACAAGCCGCAGCGTGCGGATGATGCCCGCAACATCGTGCCGTGGCACTTCGACCGCCACTACTGGCAGACCTGCTCCTCCGACGAGATGCTCACCGCCTTCATCCCCTTCCACGACTGTGACGAGGAGATGGGGACGATCACGATGGTCGATGGCAGCCACCGCTGGAAGGAGACCGGCGGCGACGATTCCACCAGCCGCCACTTCGCCGACCGCGACCGGTCGGAGCTCGAGGACATGCTCTCCGAGAACGCCGCGTTCAACAACGCGGAGGTGCGCAAGGTTCCGGTGAACATCCCCAAGGGACACATCAGCTTCCACCACTGCCGTACCTACCACGGCAGCGGTTACAACCTCAGCGACCGTCCCCGCCGGGCCATTTCGCTGCACCTGCAGGACCGGAGCAACCAGTGGCGGCCCTTCGAGCTGTCCTCCGGCGACCTCGTCGTCTACAACAACGATGTGCTCGTCGGCAAGGACGAGAACGGCAACCCCGACTACAACGACGCGGACTTCTGCCCCGTTCTGTGGGAGGACCCCCGGTGAGTCACGGTTCTCCCACCACCGTGCTGGCCGCCGACGAGCTGCACGGCTCGCTCGGCGACCCGCTCATGGAAGTGATGAACTTCCTCAACGAGGTCACCTCCCGCTACCCGCAAGCGATCTCCTTCGGCCCGGGCCGCCCCTACGAAGGGCTGTTCGAGGTCGAGCGGATCGGCGACTACCTCGACGCGTACACCCGGCATCTCTCCGAGGACCTGGGCCGGACCCCCGACGAGGTTCGGACACTGCTCTTCCAGTACGGGCGGACCAACGGCCAGATCCATGAGCTGGTGGCCCGCGCCCTGCGCAACGACGAGGGCATCGAGGCGGACCCCGCATCCCTCGTCGTCACCGTGGGCTGCCAGGAGGGCATGTTCCTCGCCCTTCGCGCGCTGTTCCGTGACTCCTCGGACGTCCTGCTGGTCTCTTCGCCGTGCTATGTCGGGATCACCGGAGCGGCCCGGCTGCTGGACATCGAGACCGTGCACGTGCCCGAGGGCGAGAACGGGATCGACCCGGAGGTGCTGCGGCGGACCGTCGCCGACCTGCGGGCGGCCGGAAAGCGGCCGCGCGCGCTCTACCTGGTTCCGGATTTCTCCAACCCCACCGGCACCTGCCTGGCCCTCCCCACGCGCCACCGTCTGCTCGACCTGGCCGAGGAGGAGGACCTGCTCCTCCTGGAGGACAATCCGTACGGATTCTTCACGCGCACCGGTACCGGCCTGCCCACGCTCAAGGCGCTGGACAGCCGGCGGCGAGTGATCTACCTCGGTTCCTTCGCCAAGACCTGCTTCCCCGGAGCCCGGGTCGGCTATGTGGTCGCCGACCAGCACGTCCAGGCGTCGGACGGCAGTCGTACGCTCCTGGCGGACGAACTATCGAAGATCAAGGGCATGGTGACGGTCAACACCCCGGCGCTCAGCCAGGCGGTTATCGGGGGCATGCTCCTCACCCATGACTTCCGTCTGCGGGAGGCCAACAAGCCGGCCGCCGACTTCTACCAGGAGAACCTGAAGGTCCTGCTCGACTCGCTCGACCGGCTGCTGCCTCCGGAGCGACGCGAGGCGGCCGGGATCCACTGGAACTCGCCCGAGGGCGGCTTCTTCCTCACCCTGACCCTGCCCGTCCCCGCGGACAACGCGCTGCTCGAGGAGTCCGCTCGCGAGCACGGGGTGATCTGGACGCCCATGAGTTACTTCTATCCGGATCCGGACAGCGGCGGACGGTACCAGATGAGGCTCTCCCTCAGCTATCTGACGCCTACTCAAGTAGCCGAAGGAGCACGCCGGTTGGTCGATCTGCTGGAACGGAGCTGCGCATGAACGCCTTCCTCTACGTGGTGACGGTGCTGATCTGGGGCTCCACCTGGCTGGCCATCAAGGGCCAGCTCGGGGACGTACACCCCACGGCATCGATCGCCTACCGGTTCGCGCTGGCGGCCGTCATCCTGCTGGCATGGGCGCGCCTGCGCGGCCTGCCGCTGCGCTATCCGCGGCGCGTGCACGGGCAGTTCGCCCTCATGGGCGCGCTGATGTTCTCCACCAACTTCGTGTGCTTCTACTTCGCCGAGCAGCACCTCACGACCGGCCTCGTCTCGATCATCTTCGCGATGTCGCTGGTGGTGAACATGGCGTTCGCCCGCCTCTTCTTCAAGCGCGCGATCACCGCGAAGATGCTCATAGGCGGAGCAATCGGGCTGCTGGGGATCGGTACGGTGTTCTGGCCGGAGTTCCAGAACTTCGGCCTCTCCTCCGGATCGGGGCAGGGCATCGTGCTCTCGGCCCTCGGCACCCTGGTGTTCTGCCTGGGCAACGTGGTCTCCGGCAAGACCCAGGCAGCGGGCATCCCGGTGATCCAGGGCACCGGGTACGCCATGGCGTACGGGGCGCTGCTGATGACCCCGTTCGCTGTGTTCTTCGGGAACGGGGCCCTGTTCGACCCGTCGCCGCAGTACGCCGGCTCGCTCGTCTATCTCGCCGTCTTCGGCTCGGTGATCGGCTTCGGTGCCTATCTCACCCTGCTCGGCCGGATCGGCGGTGAGCGCGCCGCGTACGCGATGGTGCTCTTCCCGATCGTGGCGCTCCTGCTGTCCACGGTGTTCGAGGAGTTCCACTGGACGGCGCGGGACCTGGCGGGCGTCTTCCTGATCCTGGTCGGCAACGCCGTGATGCTGACCAACCCCGCGCTGCTACGGCGACTGACCGGGAACCGCTTCCCCGCGCCGCCGGCGGCACCGGCCGAGCCGGCGGCCCGGAGCGCCGCCGACCGCTAGTCCCGTCCCAAGGTCCGTCCGGGCCTGTCCACTTCCCGGATGGGCCGGGACGGTTGCGCGCCCCATCCCGTCACGGTCGAGGAGCGACACCTTGCATACCGCCGCAGTCGTCGGAACCGGTCTCATCGGCACATCGATCGCCCTGGCACTGACCGGCCGGGGAGTCACCACCCACCTCATCGACCACGACCCCCACAGCGTGCGGCTCGCCGCAGCGCGCGGCGCGGGGACGCCCGGACCACCGTCGGCACCAGTGGACATCGCGGTCGTCTGCGTGCCGCCCTCGGACGTCGCCAGGACCATCGCGGACCACCAGAAGGCCGAGCTGGCCAGGGTGTACACGGATGTGGCGAGCGTCAAGGCGCTGCCGCACGCCGAGTGCCTGGCCCTCGGCTGCGACACCGCCGCCCTGGTGGGCGGGCATCCGCTGGCCGGGCGGGAACGCTCCGGGCCGCTCTCGGCCCGCGCCGACCTCTTCCAGGACCGCCACTGGGTGCTCACCCCGACCCCGGAAACCAGCGAAGCCGCCCTCAACCGCGCCCTGGAGCTGGTATCGCTGTGCGGCGCAGTCCCGGTGCTGCTCGATCCGTCGGACCACGACCGGGCGGTGGCCCTGGTCTCCCATCTGCCGCACCTGGTGGCGAGCCTCACCGCGGCCCGGCTGCTGGAGGGGGAGGACCACGCGGTGCGGCTGGCCGGCCGCGGTGTGCGGGACGTCACCAGAATCGCCGCCGGCGATTCCGGGCTGTGGACGGACATCCTCGCCGCAAACGCCCCCGCCGTCAGCGCGCTGCTCACGCAGCTCACCGCGGACCTGCTGAGAACGGCCGACGCGCTGGACCGGCTGACCGAAGGAGGCCCGGAGCAGCAGGACGGCGCACTGGCGGACCTGACCGACATGCTGCGGCGCGGCAGCGAGGGCCGGGCCCGCATCGCGACCACCCACGGCGGCGGAGGTGCGGGCTCCCGCGCCGTGCTCTCGGTCTCCCTCGGCGCCCAGGACCGGCGCCTGGAGCGGCTGCTCGACGATGTGAGCGAGGCACGGGTGGACCTGGAGGACCTGCTGCTTCCGGAGCCGACGGCGCCGCCGCGCAGTGCGGTCGAACTGTTGGTCGCACCGGACGTGGCGCGACCCCTCACCGACGCCCTGCGCGACCGGGGCTGGGCGGTCCGTTAGGAACCCGCCGTGCGCATCCATCCACCATTCCTCACGTGGATTGGTTCTTCTTGTCCACGCATTCCGACGTGTCCATGCAGGCCGCCCCTCGGTCCCCGCATCGCCCTCGACCTGGCCGACGTCGATCCGCTGCGGCTCCGGTCCCCGGCGGCAACGGCGGCGCGGCCCGGCCTCGTCGTGGCCGGCGACTCACTGACCGGCTACGAGAGGCCGTTCGGCGCCTCCGGCCGAAAGCCACCGCTAGCCGACGTGGTTCGCCGACGAGCCGGCAAGCCGACTCCCTGTGACTGCCACTGCGGGAGCGTTCCGCGCGCTTCGGCGAACACTGCGCCGAAAGTGGCATCACCGTCCGCTTCTTCGGGAAGGACGGTGTGCGTGTCACGGTTGGACTGCCCGAAGAGAACTTCGCCTTTTGCGCGCGGTCCAGAGTTTTGCTCACGCTGTCTCGTAAGGCCGGCAAACACTCGTACGGCCAGCAACCTCGTGAGCAAGGGAGCACTGGAAAGCCCCACCTTCGACCTGGGAGAATCACATGCCGCACATCACCGTTGACTACGACGCGCCCTTGGACGGCTTCTTCGACCGCCGCTGCTTCGCACGCGAGCTTCACACCCTGGCCGCCAAGACGGTCGACGGCATCACCGTCGAAAGCTGCAAGACACGCTTCCGGCGCGTCGACGAAGCGGTCATCGCCGACGGAGAGCCCGGACAGGCCCTGATCCACATCGATTTCGCGATCCTGCCGGGCCGCACGACGGAGACCAAGGCCGCGCTGAGCCGAGCGGTACTCGACCTGGTGCGCAGTCACACGGCGGCAGTGCCTGACACGGTCGTCCACGCCTCCGTGGACGTGTCCGACCTCAGCGGCGCCTACCGCAAGCATGTCCAATGATCCGCCCGTGACGGACCCGGACCCGGCGATCTGGCCTTACGGCCACGGGACGCTCGACGGCGGCGACGACCACTCGCGTACACAGGGGCGTCTGACCGCGTTCCGGTTTCGGCTTCCGCAGCCGGGGCCGGGGCCGGGGCCGGCGACGGTGACGGTGACGGGGCAGGCCGACCCGCTGAGGCACTCGGGCATGGCCCGGACTGGTCTCGGTCGGGGCCCAGGTGGGGAATCCCCTTGAGTCTCCAGTGACTGGAGACAGCACAGTGGGGGACATGGACGTGACGACCCTCTACTCGATCGGGGAGCTTTCCCGGCGGACCGGCTTGTCCGTGAGGACCATCCGGTTCTACTCCGATTCGGGGGTGGTGGCGCCGACCACCCGAAGCCCCGCCGGCTATCGGCTCTACGACCTCGACGCACTGCTCCGTCTGGAACTCCTGTGCACACTGCGGGAGCTGGGCCTGGGCCTGGCCACGATTCAACGGGTACTGGACCGCGAGCTTTCAGTCGCGGAAGTCGCCGCAGCGCACGCAGACGCCATGGACGTCCAGATCAGGGTGCTGCAACTGCGTCAGAGCGTACTGCGAGCCGTGGCCAGACGTGGGGCCGATCCCGAGGAGACCAAGCTCATGCACCGGCTCACGCAGTTGTCCGGCGAGGAACGCCGACGGTTGATCGACGATTTCGTGGAGGGCACGTTCGGCACCGTGGATGCCGACCCCGCGGCGGTGGCCATGGTGCGCGCTGCCACTCCAGACCTCCCCGATGACCCTTCCGGCGAGCAGGTCACCGCGTGGGTGGAACTCGCTGAGCTGGTCGGCGACGAGGACTTCCGGGCCCGGATGCGCCGGGCGGCCAGGTGTCAGGCCGCCGGGCGCAGGCTCGACATCGAGAACGATGCCGGAGAGGAACTGATGGAGTTCACCCGTCAGAAGGTAGCCGAGGCCATGGAGTCGGACGTCGACCCGCTCAGCGACAGGGCCGCACCCCTCATCGACGACCTCGTACACCGCTTCGCCGAGGCATTCGGGCGCACCCCCGACACGGAATTCCGGGACCGGATGGCCCGGCAGTTCGAAGAAGCACACGATCCCCGGGTGGACCGGTACTGGCAGCTGGTGTGGATCGTCAACGGCTGGAAGGTGGTACCGAACCTGATTCCGGTGTACCCCTGGCTCACCCGGGCCCTGGCAAAACAGCCGTGACGCATAGTCACCGCAGCGGGCGCGTGGCTGTGCACCTGACTCCTGACTCCCCGAACCGTGGTCTGGTCCGAGCCGGCGGCGCTGGGCCGCCGGCATGCGTCGCAGCCGGGAGGCCCTGCGTCCGGGTCACAGGGTCAGCAATCGTTGACGAGGCCCGACGGCGCGCTCGCCCACCGCGCTCAGGGCCGCCCAGACAGTGGCCTGGTTGACCGTGACGACAGGCTTGCCGAGCTCCTCCTCCAACGGGGCGATGAGGTCGTAGGTCGGCAACGCCGTGCAGCTGATGAACACGGCTTCGGCTCGCGGGTGAACGCCGGCCCGGACCGCCGCAGTCACCTGCTCATAGGACACATCGTAGATCTCATGGACGGAGCCCAGACCGAGGTCGGTGAGGGACAGCACCTCCAGTCCCTCGCCGGTCAGGTACTCGTGCAGCCGCTTGCCCACAGGCGGCTCGTAGGGGTGCACCACGGCGATGCGCCGAGCCTCTAACGCGCGCAACGCCGCCACCACCGACCCGGCCGAGGTCAGCGCCTGTGGGGCACCTGCGGCGCGCATGGCCTCGCGAAGTGTCCGTTCGCCGACGGCGCCCCCGACAAAACTGCATGCCGTGCAAAGGTAGGTGACGACCTGGGAGCCGATCGCGCAGACCTCACGAGTGGGCCGGTCGACGCACCCAGGGCGGTTGAGGGACGAGACCAGTTCGAGGTTGTCGGAGAAGGCCACGGAGTCGGTACGCGCGATGAACAGTGACGCCGTCTCCGGTGCCCAGCGCCAGATCTCCCGGTCCCGGTCGAAGTCGAACGAAGCGATCACGCCCACCCTGGACCGGGGGTGCGAGAAACCCGCGCCCTGCGCATTGGTCGGGTCTGTCACATCAGCCATTGCCACTCCCACACGTTGTGCCGCTGATCCCCTCGCAGTAGGGCGATGGGCCGGAGAAGTCCTCCGGCCCACCACCCTGTCCAACCGTGCGAAAGCGAAACAGGCCATGGCGGCTTCCCCGAACACGGCCACCAGCGGCACCACGACCTGATCCAGAGCGCGGTGAAGATCCGTTCCCACGTGCCGTAGGCCGCCCACTTCCGCAGCCGGTTGTGTGCGTGCCCCCTTCCACGAGCCGAACTGTGCAGGCAGAGCCATCCGCGGCAGCACCCGTTGCCGGCGTTCAGTGGCGGTACGCGGCTGTCGCGATCTCGACGAAGGACCGGATCAACGGGCTGGTGTCACCTTCGTTCCACACCGCCACCACTCGGCTCGGCGCCATGTCGATCAGCGGTACCACGGCCAACTCCGCGGGCAGGTCGTGTCCGAGCGGGGCCAGGCCGACCGTGCCGTTCCACAGCACGGCCTGCAGGCATTCCTGGACGGCGCGCACGACGGGGCCCTCGCGCGGCGTGCCGCCGTTCCAGTACGACTGCCAGATGGGGTCGGTGTCCTGCGGGAACTGGAACCAGCGGCGGTCGCTCAGCTCGGCCAGCAGCAGCCGGCCGCGGCGGGCCAGCGGGTCGTCGGCGCGCAGGACCACGCCGACCGGATCGGATCGCAGCCAACGCACCGTCAGGGCCGTCTCGTCGAACGGCGCCCGGGTGAGGGCGACGTCGACCAGTCCGGCGCGCAGCCCGCACGTCGGGTCGGTCAGGTCGGTGTCGCGGATGCGGATGTCGATGCCGGGGTGGTTTCGGCGGTGGGCGGCGGCCAGCCTGGACACTCCCGGGTCGGTGCCGTCGCCCAGGATGCCGACGGTGAGGGTCGCGGCGCCGGCTGCTGCGCCGACGCGTACACGGACGCGGTCGGCATGGTCGAGTAGAGCCCGTGCCTCGTCGAGCAGCACCGTGCCCACGGGAGTGAGCGTGACGCCGGCCGGCGAGCGGGCGAACAGGAGGGCCCCGACTTCGGCCTCCAACTGCTTGATCGCCCGGCTCAGCGGCGGCTGGCTCATGTGCAGTCGGGTGGCGGCCCGGCCGAAGTGGAGTTCCTCGGCGACGGCCACGAAGTAGCGCAGGGTTCGTAGCTCCACGCTGCCACGATACCCACGAGGTATCGGCCCTGCGGGATGGGTCTTGGACAGCCGTGGGCCCCCGGCGGTGCACTTGGGGCATGACCGAAGAAGCGAAGACCAGCGAGCCGCAGGCCGATCCCGCCGTCTCGGTGATCGGTCCCGGCGACGGCGAGACGATCGTTCTGGGCACCATGCGTATGCGCGTTCTGGAGGACGGCAGCCACACCGGGCACCGCCTCGCGATCGCCGAGTCCGTCCTCGCCCCGCACACCCAGGGGCCGCCGCAGCACCGCCACGCCCAACACGAGGAGGGCTTCTACATCCTCTCCGGCACCGTGCGGTTCACCGTCGGGGACGAGGACCACGACGCCACCGCGGGCACGCTCGTGGTGGTGCCGCCCGGCACCCCGCACGCCTTCGCCAACCCGTCCGACCAGCCCGCTGTCATGCTCAGCACCTTCACCCCCGACCTGTACGTGCAGTACTTCCGGGACCTCCAGGAGGCGTTCGCCGACGGCCGGCCGCTGACGCGACAGGCCACCATCGATGCGATGAGGCGCTACGCGACCGAGCCCGCCACCGACCTCGCCTGAAGCCGACGGGACGCAACGGCCCAGTCACCCTTCTTCCGACCGGCGAGGACGCGGCGCTGCCGTTCCGCCGCCCCCTCGGACGACGGACCGGGCCTTCTCCAGGGGCTTCCCTGGCAATCGACCACTCGACCAATCGACGGGGCCCCGCGAACCGGCGGCCCATGAACGGGAACGATGAACATCGCCTACTGGCTCGTCGCCGGACCGCTCGCCCTCTTCTCCTGCTACGCAGGAACGCTGAAGGTGATCCGCAGCCGCGATCAACTCCGCCCGATGATGGCCTGGGTCGACCGCATACCCCTACCCGCCCTCAGGGCGCTGGGGACGGTCGAAATGCTCGGCGCGACCGGCCTGGTCCTGCCACCGCTGACCGGCATCGCGCCCTCGCTGGCGCCGGCCGCGGCCATCGGCTTCGTCCTCCTGCAGACCGGTGCGATCACCATGCACCTGACCGGCGAAGACCGCCGGATCGCACTCAACGTCGGGCTCACCGCCACCGCGGCCGTGACCATCTGGCTGGCCACCAGGCTGTGATCGAGCACGGTCTTCGACCCGAGGATGCGAATCCGAGGCCAGCCGCCCCACGGCCGCTGTCACTTCTCATGAACATCGAACACCCTGCCATCTAGGCGCTGCTCGGTGAGGCGCACATCGGCGTCGAGGCTCCATGATCTTCGAAGCCCGTGCGCGGGCCGGCCCCAGCTCCGGTGACGCGCAGCGCGCACCTGCGCGAGCTGCCTGGCCTCCTCGCCGAACAGCGCTGTGGGCAGGTCGGACACCGCCTGGATCCGCGCCTAACCGAGCGCCGGAGGGTGCTCGGCTGGACGGCGTCCCCAGGCCGAGATCAGCGGCGCGAGTGTCAGGTCGAGTTGGCCCGCGTGGATGGCGGCCAGGTGCGCGTCGATCTCGGCGTCGTCGGCCAGGCCGGCCGAGAGCAGCTCGCCGCGCACGTGCCGGATGGTCGCCGCCTCCAGCCGGTCGCAGGCCAGCCCGCCGACCGGGAAAGAGCCCGCCGCGGCGACATCTACCAAGCCGGCCTCACGCAATGCCCGCGGCAGTGTCCGGCCGTAGCGCAGGTCCGCGCCGCGGCGCGTCAGCAGCTCCCGGACCGCGTCGCGCAGCCGGTTGGCCCGCCGCTGCGCAGGGCCGCTGTCGTCCAGGCATGCCAGTGGCTGCAGTGCGGTATCGGCGTCCTCGACCAGCAGCCAGCCGCCGGGCCGTAGCGCTGCCGCCATCGTGGCCAACGCGCGGGCCCGGTCGGGTACATGGACCAGCACGAGCCGGGCGTGCACCAGATCGAACGTTCCCGGCTCCGGGGGCGGATCAGCGGCGACGTCGTGCCGGCGCACCTCGTACCCGTTGCCTGCCGTCAGCCACGACGGGTCGATGTCCGTGGTCAGCACGTGCCCGGTCGGACCGACGGCCGCCGCGAGCGCCTCCGGGATACTGGGGCCACCGGCCCCCACTTCCCAGCAGCGCGAGCCGGCCCTGACCCCCAGTCGATCGAAGTGCCCGCGCGTCACACCGTCGAACAGCTCGGCCAGCCAGACGAATCGCTCGCCCGCCTCGGCGCGCGCGTTGTCCAGCAGGTACCCGCGGGCGGGAGCGGACTCTGCACCGAGCGCGGTGGTCCCGCCTGTCGGATCCGGTCGGCCACCGACGTGCGGCGGGCGGGGCGAAGAGGTCATGACTCCATGGTCGACCTTCCCGGGCCACCAGCGCCACGACGACGGGCGAGGGATCTCTCACACGGCCAGCGAACCTCTACGTCCCACAGCACGGTTCTGCACCGTGACGAGCCCAAAGGGGTACAGGTATTCGGCCCCCACAGCCGGCGCACCAGGCGCGGGACAGCGCGCTGACCGGACTGCCGGCTATGGCGGGTTCGGCCTCGTACCGGACACCATCCGACTACGCCGAAGCCCTGCAGGAGCAGGTGGTGGACTTGGTGCGGCGCCAGGTCGAGCTGTCGGAGGGCGCGCTGTCGATGTATCAAAGCAGGAGAACGTCAAGGACCACCGGGGCTTGGTCCGCAAGCGCGCGGGGTGCCCCATGAGCGAGCGGAGACCCGGCGGAAGTCGGTCGGCTGGGGCTCGTTCGTGGCTGTTGTCACAGGCTCAGCAGCAGGTCCCGGACCGCTGCCGGCTGGGAGAGGAACGGGTGGTGGCCGGCGTCGAGCTCGATGACGCTACCGGCCCGGTGGGCGAACTCGCGCTGCAGCCGCGGCGGGGTGCCCCGGTCCTGAGCGCAGACGAGGTACGTCGACGGCAGCTGCCGCCATGCGGCTGCTCCGACCGGCTGCCCGGTCACGTGCACGCTCTGCCGGGCGAGGTGGTGCGCCGCCTGCGCCTGGACCTCGGGGTCGCAGTCCTGCAGGAATGTGTCCACGAGCAGCTCGGGGCGGACCCCGAACGTGTGGGCTTCGGGGTCGACGTCGAGGAACGGGGCGGGACTGGTGTCCCCGAAATCCGACAGGCGCTGCCCGACCTCGGGCAGGTAGCTGGAGATCAGCAGCAGGTGGCGGACCGACCCGAGTCCCGCAGCGGCCTCCGCAGTGACGATGCCGCCGTAGCTGTGCGCGACCACGACGGTCGGCTCGTCGCCGGCCTGCAGCACCTGCCGCACCGCGGCCACGTCCTCGGGCAGCCCCGGACCGCCGACGCCGCTGGGCAGGCCCGCCTCGCCGCAGCTCGGCAGCGCCGGGGCCACGCTCGCCACCCCCCGCTCCTGCAGCAGCTCGGCGGTGCGGTGCCACCACCACGACCCGTCCCGTACGCACGCCCCGTGCACGAACACGACTCTCATCGCCACCTCCAAGTCGGCCTCGCCTGCCCAAGGCGGGCTTTCCGATCGTCAGGCCCGGGTCTCGCGTTGTCAGCTTCCGCACTGATGGAAACCTGGTCAGGCCAGTCGAGCAAGAGGTGGCCGGTTGCCTCGGCCGAGCACTGCGGGCCCCGATGACGCCCTCGACGCTGTCGGGCGGGGGATCGAGGGGCTGGTGCCTGGCGCACATCCCGGCCTCGAACCGACTGCGGTGGGGGGTTCCGTGCGCCCAATCGTGTGATGGCTACGTTGATCTCCAGGAACAGTGTTTCTCGATGGATTCCGGAGTCAGTCGGTGATCATCCGGTGCGGGAACGTCGAGCAGAAATGACGGCGTTGCCGTGGGGCGGCGAGAAAAAGGGCAGGCGGAAGCCAACTGGTCGTTGGCAGGATGTCCGCGCTCACCATCCGATGGGAAAGGACCCGAGGACCGTGGCTCGTGCCATCACTTTGATCCGCTCCGCCTCCCTGTCCGACGTCGCCGAGTACGCCTACGCGGCCACGGCGCCCGCCGAGTCACGCCTGATCTTCCTCGCTGGGGCGTGTCCGCTGAACGATGACGGCTCCACCGCGGCGATCGGGGATTACGCAGGCCAGGCAGCGAAAGCCATGGAGAACATGCAGGCCGCTCTCTCTGCCTCAGGTGCGTCACTGCAGGACGTCATCAGTACCCGCGTCCTCGTCGCATCGGCCCGGCGGGAGGACCTGGTGGCTGCCTGGCAGGTAGTCCGGGACTTGTTCGCCGACCATGACGTCCCCAGCACCTTGATGGGCGTCACCGTGCTCGGCTACAAGGACCAACTCGTCGAGATCGAGGGCGTCGCCGCCGTGCTCGATTCTTGAGACTCTTCCCAAGGGCACCGCGAACGCGGGACGGCCAGCCGGCCGCCAGGACGGCTGGCCGCCGAGGAACGTAGGCTGCGGTCAGCCGGCCTTGGCGGCTGGAGACCGGCCAGGGCATGCGAGGTGCCGCTGGCGTCATCATTGCCACTACGGCTCGTCGTCCTTGCGAATCCGCGCCTCCCGCGTTGCTCGATGCCGTGAAGGGGCTGACAATCACGACTCCGACATCAATAGGGCTCTTCCGAGTTCATAGATCTCAATAGCTTTGGGAGAGTGGTTCATGAAGTCGTCCCAAAACCCAGCCTTCTGCCAGGCAACCGGGCCCATGGTGAGAGATCCATCCCACTCAGCAGAGGCGGTCCAAGACGGATGTATCTCCGAGTCGACTACTTCGAATAGTCGCGCGTCATAAAGAGGGGGAAGGCCACCTCTCCGGCACTCAAGCCTGAAGTGGTTAGGGCCCTCCGATTGGCAGTACGCCTCGAGAACCACGTACTCCTGCCCCTGACGAAGTGCATCTGCCCCCTGTCGAACCCTCTGTTCGTGGCCTTCCAGGCCTGTGAACCTCACCTTCACTTCGCGCTCCCTCTGCGATTCATGACGGCCTTGTAGTCACAGTCATACGACAACCGCCGCGACGTCTACCAGGACCGCCGCGGCTACGTCTGGGACCACACCGGCGACACCGCCACCCTGCGCAACGACCATCGCCGTATCGTCGACGCTCAGAGCTGGGGACGCCACGGTCACTGACCGGCCCTGAACCGGCCGGTGAGCTGTGCCGCTCACGAGCACCAGGTGCGGCGCAGGCTCGTGCCTGCGGAGCACCGTTGCGTCCCGTCGTTTCGGCTGTATGGTTCGGTTCCTCCTTCTCAGCGCAGTTGCTCGGCCAGTCCGACGATGATGCCCTCCGGGCCGCGGAGGTAGCAGAGCAGATAGCTGTCCTCGAACCGGGCGATCTCGCCGACGAGTTCGGCGCCGTGCGGGCGCAGGCGGGCAACGGTGTCCTCGATGTCGTCGACGGCGAACATGACGCGGTGCGTGCCCAGAATGTTGTGCGGCCGGTTGCGCGGCCCGGCGCTGATCGCCGCGGGGCTGTGGTACTTCGCCAGTTCGAGCCGGCTGTGACCGTCCGGGGTCCGGACCATCGCGATGTCGCAGCGGACGCCGTCGAGTCCGGTGCACTGGTCGGCGAAGAGGCCCTCGACCTCCGCCCTGCCCTCCAGCTCCATACCGAGTTCCACGAAGAACGCGATGGCGGCATCCATGTCCTCGACGACGATGCCGACGTTGTCCATCCGCTGAATCGCCATGCTGGTTTCTCCCTCTTCCTCGTGCGGCCGGTGGTGGCCGCTGATGTCCCTGGGACGGAGCCGGCGGCACGTTCTCGACATCCTCGGACCGCCGAGCTCCGAAAATCTGGATCGCGCCTCAGCATCGCTACAGCAGACCCGAGCCAGGAGCCACCACCGACGGGGAGCGTGGCGCAGGTGGCCGCGCTCATGAAGACGATCAGCCGGAGCGTGCCCGTCCCCGCTGTTCCATGCTTCCACGACGATTCGCCGGGTGCGTGCTTGAGCATTGCCGGGGGTCAGCTCGGCCCCCAGCTCGCGCCGGCGCCGCGCGGCGGGGCCCGGGAAGACTTCCCGCGCGACTCGTTCGCCGCAGCCACCGACGCGCCGCCCGCACCCGGCTCCGAGCAGCAGTACAACGGGCTCAACTCCTTCGTCCTCGACCTGATCGTCGAGAAGGCCACCGGCCACTCCTTCATCAACGAACGGCGGCGCAGGATCATCCGGCCGCTGCATCTGAGGCACCCCAGCCTGCCCGCCGCCGACAACCCGACGATCCCCTCGCCCCACGCGGAGGTCTCCCCAGCCCTTGTCCGCCGCGACGGCGTCCGGTTGCTTGCGCGGCCGGCCCGGCCCGAGTCGGGGAACGCGGATCTTCTCCAGCACGGGCACGAACGGCGTGCGGTATACCCGCTGACCTGCGGTGACGACCAAGGGCAGAGGGTGGCAACGGCGGTCGGCACTCAGATTGAGCGGAGACGGCCGCGATGCCGAGGTCAGGTACGGCAACGACAAGGTCGGGCTGTGGCGCTCGCACCACGACGGACTCCTGGACGCCGTGCTCAGCGGACTGCACCGGGACCTGGTGGAACCGGCCCGGCCGCGTCCCCCCATCCGCTGCTGAACTCCACCGCTGCCGCCGCGATGCGATCACCGTTGATCGGTCGTGCCATGGAGAGACGGGCGCCGGGTGCGGAGGAGGTGTGGCCTGGCGCGTCGCGTGTGGAGCGGTTCGCTGGCCTTCGGCCTGGTCACTTCTCTGAACTTCGGAGCTCTTCCGCCCGCTCCGCCTGCCGCCTCAGTACTGTGGCTTCGCATGACCGACACCGAGATCGAGATCACCGCAGACCTGGTTCGCGACCTGCTGCAGGAGCAACATCCAGACCTTGCAGGGCTGGCCATCCGCGAGGTGGCGGGCGGCTGGGGCAACCAAATGTGGCGTCTCGGGGACGAGTTGGCCGTGCGCATGCAGCGGATGGACCCCACCCCGGAGCTCCAGCTCAAGGAGCGGCGGTGGCTACCCGTGCTGGCCCCGCGCCTGCCGCTCCCGGTGCCGACCCCGGTGCGGTTCGGCGAACCGTCCGAGCGCTTCCCCAAGCACTGGACCGTGATGACGTGGGTTCCTGGCGAGCCGCTGGATCACGGCTCGATCAGCCGCGGCGCCCACGCGGCCGACTCGCTGGCGGGATTCCTCCGGGCGCTCCATGTGGAGGCGCCCGCCGAGGCGCCGATCCCTACGGACCGCGGTGCCCACCCCAGGAACTGCACGGAAGCCTTCGAGAACTTCTTCCAGGCCGTTGCCCCTGACGACATCGCTGCCGACGTTCGGGCCGTCTGGGACGACGCCGTCGCGGCCCACGCATGGGAGGGCCCGCCGGTGTGGGTGCACGGCGACCTCCATCCCGCGAACGTCGTCGTCTCGGACGGAACGCTCTCGGGCATCGTCGACTTCGGTGACCTGTTCGCCGGCGATCCGGCGTGGGACCTCACCGCCGCATGGGTGCTGCTACCTGCGGGCACGGCCTCACGGTTCTTCGACATGTACGCGCATGCAGACGAGGCGGCGATCCGGCGCGCCCGCGGGCTGGCCGCTGTGAAGAGCCTCTTCCTGATGCTCATGGGGCAGAACGGAGAGCGCGGCCTTCCCGGCGGCAAGCCGAACTGGGGACCCGCAGGCCGGGCGGCACTTGATCGTGTTCTGAAGGGCGTGTGACGCACGATTCTTTGAACTTGTTCTCGGTCTTGGTTGATGGCCGTGCGGCAGCCCACCTTCGAGGTTTCCCGACGAAGTGGGGCCGAGCGCGAGCCGGAGCCGTGCTCGGCGCGGGTGTCGCGAGTGGCCTACGTCCCCCCTGCCGCTGCCGCTGCCGCTGCCGCTGCCGCTTCCCGTGCCGCGCGTTGCGGGAGCACCGTGTACGCGGGGTCCTCGGCAGAGGCGATACCGGCGGCGAAGACACCGAAGCGGGTGCAGGCCGAGCCGGCGAGCAGGGCCAGTCCGGCGACGACGGCCAGCGGTCGGAAGCGGCCGCCCCCGACCGTGGTGGTCGCCGCGGCACCCCAGGTCAGGACTTCCGCGCAGCGCAGCAGTCGCCCCGCCCGCCCCTGCCGGTAGGTCTGCGCCACCATGCCCAGGCGCCGCTTCGCCGCCCGGGTCGCCGCCGTGTCGGCCGCCGCGGCCAGGAGGGCGGCGACCCGGGCGGGCGCGGTCTCGTGGGGCGGTGCGAGAACCAGCGCCATGCCGGAGGCGGCGGCGGTCGCGGACGCGGCGAAGAGGTAGGGCAGTTCGCGGTGGGCGCCGTGCCATGCCGGGACCGCGGTGTCCGCGGCGAGCACGGCCGTGTACGTGGCCACGGCCGGTCCCAGCGCTGCGGCGGTCGCGGTGGCGGCGGCGCCGGCCCGAGGCAGCCGTCCGGTGACCGCGCACAGCGCCGCCGCACCGGCCGTCGGCCCGTAGCCGCCCAGCAGCCACGAACCCATGCTCATCGGAGAGGTCGGTTTGAACACGCGCAGCATGTGGACGAACCGTCCCGGGCGCCCGAGATCGTTGACGAGCGCGGCGGCGGAGAGCGAGACGGCCGCCAGCGAGGAGACCTTCATCGCGGTGGCCAGAGTGGGCCGCCCGGTGAGTTGCGCCCCGGCGGCGAGGACGGAGCCGGCGCCCGCCAGCCCGCCGAGGAAGAAGTACCCGGCGATATCCCGCGCCGCCCAGGACGGGGCCTTGATCACCGGTTGGCCGTAGTACGAGGTGAACTCCGCACGGGGGACCATCAGTTCCTCCCCCTTGCGGCGCCGTCGCCCGCTCCGTTCCTGCCCCTTGTCCGGCCGGCTCGTCATCGTCCCGCCCTCCCTCGTCGGGCCGCGGGCAGCGCGAAGGCCAGCGCGAGACCGCCCACCAGCGACAGCGCGGCCGCCCCGGCGTGCTTCCACATGGCCGGCAGGTCCCGGGTCGTGACCACCGGATCGGGTGGCAGGCCGTACACCTCGGGCTCGTCCAGCAGAAGGAAGAACGCGCCGTCGCCGCCGACCCCGTCCTCCGGGTCATGGCCGTACAGCCGGGCCTCGCCCACCCCGGCGGCGTGCAGTTGGTCCACCCGCAGGGCGGCGCGCTCGCGCAGTTCGTCCAGCGGACCGAACTGGATCGACTCGGTGGGGCACGCCTTGGCGCAGGCGGGCTCCTGCCCGGCGCCGAGCCGGTCGTAGCACAGCGTGCATTTGAACGCCCGCCCGTCGGAGGGGCGCTGCTCGATGACGCCGTAGGGGCAGGCCGGGACGCAGTAGCCGCAGCCGTTGCAGATGTCCTCCTGGACCACGACCGTCCCGAACTCGGTGCGGAAGAGCGAGCCGGTGGGGCAGACGTCGAGGCAGGCCGCGTGGGTGCAGTGCTTGCACACGTCGGAGGACATCAGCCAGCGGACATCGCCGCCGGCCGACGGCGCGGAGTCCGCGACGAGCGGGAGTTCGCGGCGCCCGTCGGGGGAGGGGGCCGGCGGAGCGGACTGCTCGATGAAGGCCACATGCCGCCAGGTCGACGCTCCGAGGGCGCCGGTGTTGTCGTACGACATGCCGGTGAGGGCGAGCCCGTCCTCCGGGAGGGCGTTCCACTCTTTGCAGGCCACCTCGCACGCCTTGCAGCCGATGCAGACCGAGGTGTCGGTGAAGAACCCCACCCGGGGCGGGGGGTCGGGGTGGCCGGCGTCCCCGGCCGGGTCGGGTTCCGGGCCGCTGAGGCGGGCATCGGTCATGGCCGTGGATCCTTCCCGGTGCGGTCGGTGATGCCGGCGCGCCGCCGGTAGTCCGCCACGAGGCGCAGCAGGTCCGGGCCGCGGGGGCGGCGGCCGGGCCGGATGTCGGCGGTGAGCGCCTTGTCCTCCTGGATATGGGAGTTGGGGTCCAGCGAGACGGCCGTCAGGGCGTTGGCCGCGTCGCCGGTGACGAGGCCGTTGGGGCCCCAGTGGAAGGGCACGCCGATCTGGTGCACGGTGCGGCCGTG
>Ga0207426_1000874_pt1 | contig 31308 bp, 26 predicted proteins | sample AraplaMF_Cvi_mMS_FD_184265 | JGI IMG/M metagenome (GOLD analysis project Ga0207426, IMG submission 184265) | Arabidopsis root microbial communities from the University of North Carolina, USA - plate scrape MF_Cvi_mMS (SPAdes) (version 2) | ecosystem: Host-associated > Plants > Roots > Endosphere... | reverse complement strand
GGGGGGGGCGGGGGCCGGGGCCGTCGGCCACCCGGGACTCCCCCGGCGTGGCGGCGGAGCCCGCGGGCCGCTCGGTGACAAAGCCCTCGGCCGCCTCCAGGGCCCGCAGGTCCCAGTCGAGTTCGTCCCGGGGGTCGTCCTGGGTGTCGGCCATGTAGTGGGCGAGGGTGCAGCGGTGGAAGGCGTCTCCGTGTGGCCCGATCTCCTGCCACAGTGCCGAGAGGCGGTTACGGGCCTCTTCCCGGTCGCCGCCGCGATGCAGCATGATCGCCTGGCCGATCCGGGTCAGCACCCCGTCCTCGGACGCCGCCTCCCGCCGCGTTTCCACCACTGCACTCCCATATCCGCTCACACCATCGGTGGCTATTCCCTCGACGCTAACCGCCGGACGGGAGCTGCGCGCGGTGTGTGCGACGCACCGGGTGGTCCGGCCCGCCGCCCGGGCCCGCCGACTCAGCCCAGGTCAGGGATGCGCCAGTCGATCGGGGCATGGCCCTGCGCGGCGACCGCGGCGTTGATCTGGGTGAAGGGGCGGGAGCCGAAGAACTTCTTCGCCGACAGCGGGGAGGGGTGCGCGCCCTGCACCACGGCATGCCGCTCCTCGTCGATCAGCGGCAGCTTCTTCTTGGCGTAATTCCCCCACAGCACGAAGACCGCCGGGTCGGGCCGGGAGGCGACGGCACGGATCACCGCGTCGGTGACCTTCTCCCATCCCTTGCCCTTGTGGGAATTGGCCTCGGCCTCGCGGACCGTCAGGACGGCGTTCAGCAACAGCACACCCTGCTGGGCCCAGGGCATCAGATAGCCGTTGTCCGGGACCGGGTGGCCCAGCTCCTCCTTCATCTCCTTGTAGATGTTCCGCAGCGACGGCGGCGTCTTCACACCGGGCTGCACGGAGAAGCACAGGCCGTGGCCCTGCCCCGCACCGTGGTACGGGTCCTGGCCCAGGATGAGCACCTTCACCTGGTCGTAGGGCGTCGCCTCCAGCGCCGCGAAGACCTGCTCGCGGGGCGGATAGACCGGGCCATTGGCCCGCTCCTCCTCGACGAAGTCGGTCAGCTCCTTGAAATAGGGCTTCTCCAACTCCTCGCCGAGGACCCCGCGCCAGGATTCGGGCAGCATGTCGGTCACCACGTCAACAACCTCCGGTGTGCGTTGCGTTCTCAGTCCCCGAACCTACCGGCGACCACTGACAACGCCGTCCGCGGGCCGACCGGGCCGGCCCGGAAGCCGCGGTCCGCCTCCGCAGACGGTGTCGGGACGGGCGCGCTGGACGGCGTCCAGCCACAGATCGAGTACCGCCAGGCATGCGTCCAGCTGCGCCACCGAACCGGGATGGTCGTAGCGCTCCGGCAGCGGTCTGTCCGTACGGGAGCAGGCGCCCGCCATCAGCGTCCCATAGCCGGTCAGCGTCAGGCCGGGGTGTGCCGCTGCTGTACGGCGCGGAAGCCGGGCAGCCCGCGCCCGGCGGCGGTGTGCCGGGCCTCGGCGAGGCGGTCGGCTCGTCGACGGTGGTGCCGAACGGCAGCGTCCCATACACATCACGCCGATACGGGCCCTGGTCGCCGCCGAGCGTGCGGTAGTGCATGGCCTGTCTCCCTGACAGGTCCGCTGACGCGCGTGGTGCCGGTCCTGATGAGGACCGGCACCACGGACTCCGTCTCTTGGAGCGCACACCGAGGCGAGCCGCGCGGGCCCGCCCGGAGCCGTCAGACCCCTGCGTTGAGGAACAGACCGCCGTCCACGACCAGCGTCTGACCGGTGATCCAGCCCGAGGCGTCGGACAGCAGGAACGCCGCGGCCCCGCCGATGTCCTCCGGGACGCCGAGCCGCGCCAGGGGGTAGCCGGCGGCCGCCTCCTCCTCGCGGTTCTCGTAGAGCGCGGCCGCGAACTTGGTCTTGACCACCGCGGGCGCGATGGAGTTGACCCGCACGCCCGGCGCGAACTCGTGGGCGAGCTGGAGCGTCAGGTTCGCCATCGCGGCCTTGCTCATCCCGTACGCACCGATGAACGGCGAGGGCGCGAGACCGGCGATCGAGGCGATGTTGACGATGGCGCCGCCGTTGTCCTTCTGCCAGGCGTGCCAGGTGCGCTGCGCGAAGCCGAGCGCCGAGACGACATTGGTCTCGAACACCTTGCGCGCCACACCCAGGTCGAGGTCCGCGATGGGGCCGAACACCGGGTTCGTTCCGGCGTTGTTGACGAGGTAGTCGACGCGCCCGAAGGTCTCCATCGCGCGCTCGACGGCGATGGCCTGGTGGGCCTCGTCATGCGCCTTGCCGGCGACGCCGAGCACCCGGTCGCCGCCCAGCTTCTCGGCGGCCTCCTTGAGGGCGTCCTCGTTGCGGCCGGTGATGACGACCCGGTCGCCCCGGGCCACCAGGGCCTCGGCGATGCCGTAGCCGATACCGCGGCTGGCACCGGTGACCAGCGCCACCTTGCCGGTGGGCTCGGGGAGCCCGCTGTCCTGCTCGGTCATGTCCAGAACTCCTGAGGTCGGTGGGGCGGTCAGTTGAGCGGGCCGCCGGCGACGTACATGACCTGGCCGGAGACGAAGCCGGCCGCGTCGCCGGTGAAGAAGGCGATCGCGTTGGCGATGTCGTCCGGCCGGCCCACGCGCTGGACCGGGATCTGGGTGGCGGCCGCGGCCTGGAACTCCTCGAAGCCCATCCCGACGCGCTCGGCGGTGGCCGCCGTCATGTCGGTGACGATGAAGCCGGGCGCGACGGCGTTGGCGGTCACGCCGAACTTGCCGAGTTCGAAGGCGAGGGTCTTGGTGAAGCCCTGGAGACCGGCCTTGGCCGCCGAGTAGTTGACCTGTCCGCGGTTGCCGAGCGCCGAACTGGAGGAGAGGTTGACGATCCGCCCGAACTTGGCGTCCACCATGTGCTTCTGGCAGGCGCGGGACATCAGGAACGCGCCGCGCAGATGCACGTTCATGACTGTGTCCCAGTCGCTCTCGCTCATCTTGAACAGCAGGTTGTCGCGGAGCACACCGGCGTTGTTGACGAGCACGGTCGGCGCACCGAGCTCGGAGACGACCCGGGCGACCGCCGTCTCGACCTGCTCCGCGTCCGAGACGTCACAGCCGACCGCGATGGCCTTGCCACCGGCCTTGGTGATCTTCTCGACGGTGTCCTTGCAGGCCGCCTCGTCGAGGTCGAGTACGGCGACGGCACGGCCCTCGGCGGCCAGACGTACGGCGGTGGCCGCGCCGATACCGCGGGCCGCGCCCGTGACGATGGCGACGCGCTGCTCGGTGGTGGACATGCGGGTTCTCCTCACCCTCGAAACCTCGACAAGCGGTTCGCCGCACCGATCCCGTGGGTGAGCAACCGCTTAGTAGCCTGAGCAGGGCTGACGCTAGAAGCCCGGCCACCCGCTGTCAACGCCCCACCACCGCGCCGTTGCCCACCTCACCTGTGAGACCGGCCGGGGCCCGGGGCGCACCACGACGAAGCGCCCGGCCCGCCCGAAGGCGGCGCCGGGCGCCCGAACGGCGATCCGCTGATCCTCAGCGCACCAGCAGCTCCACCAGCCGCGCGGCCTCGGCGGTGGGGTCGGCGGTCAGACCGGTGTGCACCGGGCCCGGCTGCACGATGGTGCTGCGCGGTGCGATCAGCCAGCGGAAGCGGCGTCCCGCGTCATCCCCCGCCGCCTGTCCGGCCCGTTCGCCGCCCTCACAGATCCCCTCGACGGCGCCGAGCGCGGCCCGTACACCGGCCACATCGACCGTGGGGTCAAGGGCCAGCAGCCGGGCCTCGTCCAGATGGGTCCGCGCCTCGACGAAGCTCCGGGCGCGGCAGTACACGACCACCCCGGCATTGATCATCTCGCCGCGCTCCACCCGGGGCACGACCTTCAGCAGGGCGTACTCGAACACGTCGCGGCCGTTGTGCAGTCCGGTCACTTCACTGCCCTCCGCGGCAGCTTCGCCGCCAGCCATTCCGGTGCTTGCGAGGGCTTGTCCCCGGAGGGCTCCCCGAGGGTGATGTGCTCACTGATCGTCCGGGCCCGGGCCAGCAGCGTGCGCACATACGCCTGGCGCAGCACGTCCGGGGAGTCGAAGCCCGGCTCGCCGGACAGCCATTCGTCCGGGACATCCGCCGCGATCTCGGTCAGCAGCTCTTCGGTGATCTGCGGCGCCAGCTCCTCGGCCGCCGCGGCGACATCCGGCCCGAAGGTGGCGAGCACATGATCCGAGGCGTTGTACGGGCGGGCCGAAGCCTTCTCCGCGGTGGGCCAGTTGTGGTGCCAGATCATCGCCGCACCATGGTCGATCAGCCACAATTCGCCGTGCCACACCAGTAGATTGGGGTTGCGCCAGGACCGGTCGACGTTGTTGATCAGCGCGTCGAACCACACCACACGCCCCGCCTCGCGGGCACTCACCTCGAAGGCCAGCGGGTCGAACCCCAGCGATCCGGGCAGGTAATCCATCCCGAGGTTGAGCCCACCACTGCTCTTCAGCAGCTCCTGAACCTCCTGATCGGGCTCACTCAGCCCGATGACGGGATCGAGCTGCATCTGCACCAGCTCCGGCACCCGAAGCCCGAGCCGCCGCCCCAACTGCCCGCAAATAATCTCGGCCACGAGCGTCTTACGCCCCTGCCCGGCACCGGTGAACTTCATGATGTAGGTACCGAGATCGTCCCCCTCGACGATTCCCGGAAGCGAGCCGCCCTCACGCAGGGGTGTGACGTAGCGAGTCGCTGTGACTTCTGTCAGCATTTTCCCAGGCTATCCGACCTACTGGCCTCACAATCCACAATTAAATCCGGCCCGCACAAGCCGGAAAATCCGCCGCGATGAGCGTCGGGCAGACTGCCTGATTGCTGCCCCTTGCCTCCCGGCCGGAGCACTGCGCAACCGGGCCGATCGCCGAGCAGCGGCGCCGACCGCCGACGCCCCCTTTGAGGCAGTTAAGAGCCGACACTCGTGGGCCACGGACTCGAAGCCACCACCAGCTGGTCATCGCCCGCACCCGGCCCCTGGACACCGACCAGGTCGCCACCATGGACGTCCCCGCAGCCGTCGCCGACCCCGATCCTGGGCGGCCCACCAGCCGGCCGCCTGGGGGCCTGCCGAGCACGCCTTCGTCACCGAACTGGCCATCAGCGCACTCGACACCAACGCCCTCCGGTACGGACAACCACCGATCCAGCTCCGTCTCCTCAACGTCGGCAGCCTGATCTGCGAGGTCTCCGAAGTCGGCAGCACCGTCTTCCACATGCGCCGCGGTCGCCTCTCCGACGAAGGCGGACGTGGGCTGCTCCTAGTCGCCCAGCTGACCCACCGCTGAGGCACCCTCCACAGCCGGCAGGGCAGGACGAGGTCATCGGCGCGGTGCTGTACGCCGTCGGGTGCACGGAGACGCCGAGCGACAGGGCCGTATCCTGAGGCAGGTGATGCAGGCACTGCCGATGCGTCGCAGCCGCCCGTCGCAGCCGGGCGCCGCCCCACTCCCGGGTACCAGGTACCCGGCAAATGATCGGGAGTTGACCGGTGATCAGTCTGGCCGCGGTGGGGGGAGTGGCCCTGGTGGAACTGGGCATGGCTTTGACTCCGGGACCGAACATGATCCACCTCGCCTCTCGCGCGATCACCCACGGCCGCAGGGCGGGCCTGGTCAGTCTGAGCGGGACCGCCGTGGGATTCCTGTGCTATTTGGTGGCTGCGGCCGCGGGCCTGTCCGCGTTGTTCGCCGCCGTGCCGCTGGCGTTCACGGTGGTCAAGCTCGCTGGGGCCGCCTACCTGGCTCACCTGGCCTGGGGGATGCTCAAGCCCGGTGGCCGCTCGCCCTTCGCTCCGGCCCAGGACCTGCCTCCGGTCTCTGACGCCCGCCTGTTCTCGATGGGGCTCCTGACCAACCTGCTCAACCCCAAGATCGCTCTCTTGTACGCGGCTCTTCTGCCCCAGTTCATGGATCCGCAGGCGGGCCCGGACTGGGCGCAACTGCTCCAGCTCGGCGGTGTTCAGATCATCGTGGGGATCTCCGTGAACGCTCTGGTCATGCTGGGCGCAGCACGGGTGTCGGGGTTTCTGGCCGCCCGGCCCCGCGTGATGACCGCTCAGCGGTTCGCGTCAGGCGGCTTGCTCGGCGTCTTCGCGCTGCGCACCGCCCTGTCCCGTACGCCTGTGTCGGGCTGAGCCATGCCCGCGCGCCTGTGACACCGGCCCTACTGGGATCAACCGGACAGGTCACGGAGATCGCCGACGCGATCGTGAGTGATCTGGCTGTTCTCATCAGCAGCGCCCGGACGTTCACGGCATCGTCCCAGGGCCGTCATGGGGCCCGGGGCCGTCTCACCGCTACCGGCCTCGGAGTCCGGCACCTCCCGCACCGCGAGTGGGGCGCCGAAGCGCGTCAGAACTGCTGCTCGCACGTGATGGCCTCCGTGTTCGTCCGTGCTCGTGGGTTCGACACTAGGAGCTGGGCGAGCATGCGGGAAGCGATGATCTGGCATCTGTGGTATGCGTATAACGCATGGACATCTCCAGCGCGGGATTGCGGGTCCTGCGGCAGATCGCCGAGTCCGGCAGCTTCACTGCGGCGGCCGCCCGACTCGGATACACGCAGTCGGCCGTCTCACGCCAGGCCGCCGCCCTCGAGCACAGCGCCGGCGCCACCCTGTTCGAGCGCCGCCCGGACGGGGTGCGGCTCACTCCCTCCGGGTTGACCCTGCTGCGGCACGCCCACACGATCCTCGCCTCGCTCGCAGCGGTCGAGCGTGAACTCACCGGCACCGCCCCGCGGACCGAGCTGGTGCGGCTCGGGGCAGTCCTGAGCGCGGGCTCGGCGATCCTGCCCGCCGCACTCGCACACCTCGCGAAGGCTGACCCGCGGATCACGGTCACCACCCGCGAGGGCACCACGCCCTCCCTGATCCGGGCGTTGCGCGCGGGCTCGCTCGACCTCGCAGTGCTGACATCCCGCCCACCCCACCGGCCCTTCGACAGCGAGTTGCCGCGCCTGCACCTTGAGACCGTCGCGGACACCGAACTGGTCGTGGCCGTGTCTTCAACCGGAGACTTCGCCGGACGCACCACCGTGCACGTCGACGAACTGGTCGACGCCGCATGGATCGCCGCCCCGTCGTCGAACTCCGAGCCGCTGCTCGGCGTCTGGCCCGGCCTGCCCGGACGGCCGCGCGTCGTCCACTCCGCGCGCGACTGGCTGACGAAGCTCCAGTTGGTCGCCGGCGGCTTCGGCGTGACCACGGTGCCGTCCGGGCTCTCACCGAAGCTGCTGCCCGGAGTGAGCGTGCTGCGCGTCGACGGCGCGCCCGCCGAGATTCGCCGGGTACTCGTGGCACGCCTCTCCGGCCACCCCACCCCGGCGATCACGGCCGTCACCCAAGCGATCGCTTCCACCGCCTGAACCGCCAACAAGGCCGCACACATCGCGCTACCCCGCACGCAAGACACCCCTGAGTGCCTCGTCCGCAACGTCTTCGCTACCTGGCCGAGCCCACGGCGGTGGAGCGGGTCTTCGCCGACATCCCCTCAGCACGCGCCATGGGCACACCGCCTTGATCACACCGGTCCGCGGGGCCGCAGTGAACGCACACGTCCAGCACGCGCTCGCGCAGCTCGACCGCCCCGGACGTCGTCGCTGACTCCCCCACCTTCCGGAGCGATCCCTGACCGAGGCCGTGTGGTCGCCCACGGCCTCATCTCGGCGGACCTCGCTTGGTGAATGGTCTCTGCTCGCGACCCTCGACCTGCACGAGGGCGACTGATGGAACATCAGGCCTGTGGCGTGCCGCCGTCCGCCGCCAGGCGGGTGAGCCACTCACGCAGCAGGCGCTGCTCGGCGTCGCTCAGGACATCGGCGTCGTCGGGGAGGGCGGCACGCAGCGCGCGGGCCGCTGGGGCGGGGCCGGACTCCGCGGCGGGGACCGTCGGTTCGGCGCGGGTGACGGCGGCGACCATGGACTCGCGAAGGACGGTCAGCAGCGCCGGATTGCGGCGTTCCGCGGGGGTGGAATGCCAGGTGGTGACCCCGCCTTGGCCACGCTCGCGACCAGGGCCCGGGCGTCTTCCGGCCCGGAGAAGCGGCGTTGCACGGTGCGCGCCGACGCCTCACTCACGCCCTCCACGCTCTCAGATCTCCCCCCACACCGCCCACGCACCCCGATGGACACGGACCCGCATGCGTGGAGACCACAGTCGGTGACCTGGGGGTTCAGGTGCGCACAGAGCCACTTTTACTTGCTTTTGGCGATCGGACATGCCGCCCTTCTGTTGGTCTTCGGTCCAGCGGGGCGACTGTGATGCGCGGACGGCTCAGCGCCATGGGGCGCCGCTCCAGCGTCGCACCGGGTGACGCACCACCGGCAGACTGTCATCTGATGCTGAAGACCAGCCAGTCCCCTCCGGGTCCCTCAAGACCGCAGACCGTGCCCAGCGGTGGCGGGTGGCTGCCGCATGGCTACCACCTCGCCCCCCATACTCATGACCACGGACAGCTCGTCTACGCAGCCGCCGGGACACTGGCCACCACGACCGAACGCGGAGCCTGGGTCGCCCCGGCCAACCGCGTGACGTGGACGCCACCCGGCTTCGCCCACTCTCATCGCTTCTACGGCCGCACCGACGCCCGCCTCCTGACCATCCCGATCGACCTGTGCGGTGAACTCGTGGACCGGCCCAGTGTGTTCGCCGTCGGTCCGCTGCTGCGCGAGGCCGTCTTGGCGCTGACCGATGAGCGGCCAGAGGTCCGTCCCGGCGCCCGCAGGCGACTGCTCGCGGTGGTCATCGACGAGCTCTACGACACGCCTGAACAGTCGTTGCACCTGCCCGAATCCAGCGACGACCGGCTGCGCACCGTCACCGACCTCCTGCACACCGATCCTGCGCGGCCTGCGACCCTCGCTGAGCTGGGACGCGTCGCGGGAGCCAGTGAACGCACCCTGAGCCGCCTGTTCCACACCGAACTCGGCATGAGCTTCCACCAGTGGCGCACCACGCTTCGCATCCACCATGCCCTGGGCCACCTCACCAACGGCATGTCGGTCACCGATACAGCGATGGTATGCGGGTGGTCGAACCCCTCCAGCTTCATCGACGCCTTCCACTCGGTCGTCGGCCAGACCCCGGGCAGCTACCAGGCAGATCTGCGCACCAGCCGCGCGCTGCCTTAGGGCTCGGCACCACATCCCCGTCTGCCCCACGACGCCTGGCACGCACTCTCGCTGCACCGGGCGAGAGCCCAAGTACGTCCGGTACGAGGACTTCAGCCCGGCATGCCGAGAGCATGCATCAGCCGTCTCGGGGTCGCCCTTCTCGCGACGACGGGAGGGCGGCCACAGGCCCAGCGGCAGGAGTCACCGGCGGACGCGCGTCGGGCGTCGGAGTGCACCAGGTTGGCGGGTTTGCGGCATCAGCTGTCCATTTACCGGTTGGGTGCCCCTGCGGTCGGATCCCACAGTGGGGCTCAGTACGCCACACCATCTAGGCGGCGCAGTCGCTCACGCTCAGGCGCGTTCGGCCTGGCCGTCTGCGAGGAGCCTGAAAACACATGAGCAAAACCGACAAGAAGGCAACTGTCGTCATCGTGGGAGGCGGCATCGCCGGACTGGCAGTCGGCAACTTCCTTCTGCGTAAGGGCATTTCCTGCATCGTCCTGGAGAGGCACAGTCGTGACTACGTAGAGCAGCGGCAGCGGGCCGGAGCTCTCGACGCCGGCGGGGTCCGCCGGCTGCGCGAGTGGGGGCTGGCCGAGGTCGTCGAGGGCCACAGCCGCGGGGACCTTGATTCGGGTGTACCGCTGCTCATCGAGGGCGAAAGGCGGCAGTGGAAGAGGGAGGACGACTCGGAGGATGTCGACGGTGTGTTCTGCCCACAGCAGATACTCGTCCAGAACCTCATCAAGGTCTTTCTCCGTGACGGTGGCGATCTGCGCTTCGGAGCCGAAGACGTCTCCCTGCACGACATCGATACCGAGCACCCTCTGGTGCGCTACCGGGACGCCGGCTCGACAACGACCATCAGCTGCGACTTCATCGCCGGCAGCGACGGCTTTCGTGGCGTCAGCCGGACAGCCGTCCCCGATGACGTCCTCACCTGCTCCACCCACGAGTTCGGGTACGCCTGGCTCACCGTCATGACCGAGGTGCCTGCGGACCCTCCGGCCGTGCTGGCCGTACACTCCCGCGGCTTCGCCGCACAGATCACTCGCGGCCCGAGCGCCAGTCGTCTCTACCTACAGTGCCCGCTCACCGACACCATCGAGGAATGGCCTGACAACCGCATCTGGCACGAACTGGACGCTCGCTTCGGCGAGCCTGTGCCCCTCAAGGGGCCGATCACCAGCAAGCAGGTCGTGCCGCTCCGCGGAGTGGTGTTCAGCCCCATGAGCTACGGCACGCTCTACCTTCTCGGGGACGCGGCGCACCTCATCTCACCGATGAGCGCACAGGGGATGAGTCTCGCCCTCCATGACGCCGACGTGTTCGCCCGCGCAGTCGTCCAGCGGGTCGAGAACCACGGTTCCGGTCTGCTCGAGAGCTACTCCGACACCTGTCTGGACCACACGTGGCAGCGGCAGGCAGCCGCGGTCTGGTTGACCGAGACGATGCACGACTCCGGTAACCCCTCCTACGAAGGGGAGTTCCGCAAGCAGATCGCCAGGAAGAACCTGGCAAACATGCTGGAGCGGCCTGGGGCCGGCACACTCCCCCCACGTGCGGTCGATCCATTGCCGCAATCCCCTGAGTCGCCTGCGGTGTCGACTCGGTAGTCGCTTCCGCTCAGGGACGTGCGAGGGGCGCTGCTCCCAGTTGCCTACGCCCCAGCCGTCAGGCGCGGAACACGCCCTCCTCACGGCAGCAGGGAGCGACGCGCAAGCACGATGGCCCGGCGGGCGGAGACGTCAGGGGCGCGAGCCCCCTGGCGGACACCGGCGGTCACCCCGTTCGATGCGGTGGCTTGTAGAGGTCGTCAAGGCGGAGTGGCGCGGGCTGGGGTAGGGGTGTGCCGTCCGTCGGCAGGCAGGACTGGAGGAAGTAGGCGAGCAGGCGGCGGGATGCGGCCATGGAGGCCGCCGGGGACTCTCGCACGACGCCGTTGTTGGCCAGGAGCAGGAGGGTGACGTCGCTGGGGTCGAAGTCCTTGCGCAGTTGTCCGGTGTCCTTCGCACGCTGTACCAGCTGGGCGAGGCTTGCCTCGGCGCGGGCACGCTCACGACGGACGTCGGGCGCGTCGGGAAATTGGGAGAGGAACGCGGCGCTGAACCCGCGGTCCTGGGCCTGCATCAGGCACACCTTGGTGAGGACGTTGCGAAGTCCGCGCCAGGGGTCGTCGTCCTGAAGGGCCTCGTCGAGGGCTGCGACGCACTGGCTGAGTTGTTCGGAGAACGCAGCGGCGATCAGCGAGCCGCGTGTCGGGAAGTGCCGGTAGAGGGTGGCGGCACCCACGCCCGCTCTGCGGGCGATTGCGCTGGAAGATACGTCGGTGCCGTTGAGGGCGTACGCCTCGCGGGCGGCCTGGAGGAGCCGGGCGCGGTTGTGCCGGGCGTCGGCTCTCTGCCCCGGGGCGGGCGGGCCGGAGGCGGAGGGGGGCGCGTTCCGAGACAGTTCGCCAGGCATGTCGCCCACTTAATCACAAATGGAAGGGGTCGACCGTTTAGCGGGTTAGCGTGACTCGGTGCCGCGGTGCCCCGCGGTCACCTCTCTGCCGCAGAGGTGAGCGGCTGCGCGTTCTCTTGCTCAACGACGCGCCTGTGTACGGAGGTTGTCCGTGTTTGCTGTGCAGTACCACCGCTATGGCGGTTCCGAGGTCCTTGGCGTCGAGGAGGTCGAAGAGCCACACGCCGGGCCAGGTCAGGTCCGCATCGCGGTGCGCGCCACCGGCGTCACCCCTGCTGACTGGTATCTGCGCTCAGGGATGCTGCGGGACATCGCCACCGTGGACTTCCCCCACATACCCGGCATGGATGCCGCGGGAATCGTCGACGAGGTGGGTGAGGGGGTGACCGGCACCGCCGTGGGAGATGCGGTCTTCGGCCTCGTCCCCTTCGTGGATCAGGGAGGCGCCGCGGCCCAGTACGCCGTGCTGGAGGCGTGGGCACCCAAGCCGCGCTCGTGGTCCTTCGAGGAAGCGGGCGGCGCCGCAGGCAACATCGACACGGCCACGCGCGTACTGGAGGCCCTGGAAGCCTCCGAAGGCATGACGTTGCTGATCGAGGGCGCCGCCGGAGGCGTCGGCACCCTCACCGCGCAACTCGCCCAGGGCCGCGGCCTCACCGTGATCGGCACCGCGAGCGAAGGCAACCACGACTTCCTCGACCAGCTCGGCGTCGCACCGGTCACCTACGGGGCGGGGCTGGCCGATCGCCTTGCCCCACTGGCTCCGCACGGCGTCGACGTGGTTCTCGACGCGGCCGGCAAGGGCTCTCTTGCCGAACTGGTGGCCATCGCCGGCGACCCGCACCGCGTGGTGACCATCGCAGACTTCGACGCCGACCGGCACGGAGTGCGGTACCTCCGCTCCGAAGCCGGAGAGTCGCCGGGCTGGGCAGGACTACCGCTGGCGGCCGACCTCGCCGACCACGGCCGCCTCACCGTCCCGCTGCACGCCGTGTTCCCGCTGAAGGAGGCCGCCACGGCTCATGACGTCAGCGCCACCGGCCACGCACGAGGCAAGATCGTCATCACCATGCCCTGACACGGCGGACGATTCGGCCCGCAACCAGCGGCCCGCAGCAGGGCGGCCACGGCTACGGTGGCCTCCGCCAGCGCGACCTGGGCCGGACCGCACGCCGGCGCTGGCCACCACGGCTGTACCGACCCGAACCGCCATGGCCCACACCTACCGGTGCCCGCCCTCGGCTACTGATTCCGTCGGCGCCCTTGTAGCACAGGGGCCGCAGGCCGCCGGACAGGTCGGGAAGCTGGAAGGGGGAGCGGCCCAGTAGTACCCCTGTATCTGGCTTGGTACTGGATCTGTCCGTACTGCCAGCCGACCGCGACTGTCAGCCGATCGCGAGGGTGGCCGATGCGTCGATGAGGGCGAGTTGGCCCGGGCTGGCTCTCCGGGTCCGGGCCTGTTCCACGAAACGGCCCAGCTCCGCGCGGACGGTGGCCGAGTCGATGCGCTTGATCACAGGCAGCGTGGCCTCGACGATCTGACAGGCGTCGTCGAGGCGGCCGACACCGGCCAGGGCTGTCGCCTGCCGGACCGCGAAGCGGGCCTGGGAGTTGCTGTCCGCCGGGACGGCCGACCGGCGCCGGTGCTCGGCGGCGAAAAGGTCGGCGGCCAGTTCGAAGCGACGGAGGCTGAGCACGCAGGACGCCTCGATGAGCCGAGGGTTGCCGTTCTCGATGCGCGGGCCCCAGTGAGGGGTCCGGTCGCCGATGACCTCGGCGGCGTGGCTTCTGAACCGCTCCAGTGCCTCCCGGCAGGCCCCGGCATCGCCGCGGAGCGCATGCCCCTGGGCCGCGCGCCGCGCGGCGTGCGCGCGGATCACCGGGTTGGCCGCCGGGTGCCCGGCCGCCTGGTCAGCGAATCCGATCGACGCATCGGTGTCACCGCGGTGCTGGGCGATGAACGCCTTGCGGACCAGGGCATACGCGGCCACCGTTTCGTCCCCGCCGTGTGCGCCCCAGCGGACCGCGAGATGCGTCCAGCGCAACGCCTCCGGGGGATTTCCCGCCTCTTGTGCCATCCACCCCATGTATTCGGCGAACTTCGAGGCCAGCAGCCAGATCTCGGCACGCTGCTCGCCAACGGCGTGCGGACCGGCGTCCGTCAGGATCCGCGTGATCGACTTCATCGAAGCGGTGACGAACCTCGGTCCGGTGGATCTGCCGATGTCCTTCAGCTCGTACAGGACCCGCTCGTATCCGGCGACCACGGGGCCGGCCTCGACGACGCCCTCGGCTCGGGCACCGCGGCGGCCGGCCCCGGCCAGCTCGACGAGTTCCCCGCCGGTGCCGAAGGCCGCGTCGCATGCCGCCGCCACAGCGGGCGTCGGGTTGCGCAACCCGCTCTCCAGATTGCAGATCTGCCCTTCGGACACGTTCGCACGCCGGGCGAACTCGCGCACGCTCCACCCCCGACGTGCCCGGAGCGTGGCCAGGACGACGCCGAAGTCGCCCGGCGGCAGACGCGTGCTGGTCGATCTCCCTGCCGAGACCGCCCCTGCCGCGCTGTCTGCCTGGTCCATACCGGCCAGCGTACGGAGCCTTGCGGCCGCTATTCAATCCCCGGCGAATAGCCCCCGGGCGTGTACTCCACCCCTAGGGTGAGCACGACCCTGAGGTCAAGGCTTGCCAGAGAGAGGGCAATTGTGCCGCGCATCTTCCTCAGCTTTCGCAAACCGGACTCCCGGTGGATGCGAGATCGCGTCTACCGCGCACTGTCCGATCGTTTAGGTGCCAACGAGATCTTCAAGTCGGGCCAGTCGATACCACCCGGGGCCGACTTCGCCGAGATCCTGCGGCGGCAGGCCGCCGAGTGCGAGCTCATGTGTGTACTGATCGGGCCAGGGTGGCTCGACGTGCGGGGCGAGGACGGTGCGCGGCTCCTGGACCGGGCTCACGACTGGGTCCGCCTGGAGATCGCGACAGCTCTGCGAGCGGGAAACCGCGTCGTCCCGGTCCTGCTGGGTGACGCGACGATGCTGCCCGACGCCTCGGCGCTGCCGGCCGAGATCGCGGAGCTGGCGCGCCTGCAGTTCCTCCGCGTTCCGGAGACCCATCTGCCGGACGGGCTGGAGCACTTGGGCGACGCCATGACCGCTCTCCTGTCCGATGCCGATACCGACCCCGCCATCGAACCCGGGCACGGCACGGCGTCGGCCGCCGATCCGGAGCCATCAGTGACCATGACGGCCCATGTGTCCGGCGGCGGCAGCGCCTACCAGGCGGCCCGCGATCAGACGATCAGGCTGGCGTGAGGGGCGGACGATGGATCATCCTGGAGCAGACGGTGCTCATCGGATCGGGCCGTATGCACTGCTCAAAAGGCAGAGCACGGTCGGCGGGGGCGAAGTCTTCGTGGCCCGCACGGACGAGGGGCTGCTCGTCACAGTCACAGTCGTGCGGGCCGAACTCGCCGCGGACCCGATCTTCCGGGCCCGTTTCCGAGCCGCCGTCGAGGCGGCACGGACGCTGTCCGGTGCCTTCCTCGTACCGGTGGTGGATGCCGACGCCGACGCGCCGGTTCCTTGGCTGGCGACCGAGTTCACCGCCGGACTGCCGCTCCGGCAGGCCGTGGACCGGCACGGCCCGCTGTCCGAACCGGCTCTGCGGGTGCTTGCTGACGGCCTCGCCCGGGCGCTGACCGCACTCCACGCGGCCGGGACGGTCCACGGCGAGGCGAGCCCGGACTCGGTGCTGCTGACGATGGACGGGCCTCGCGTCACCGCCCTGGGGATCGTGGGAGCCACCGGAAGTCCGGCACCCTCGCCGGCGGACGACATCTTCGACCTCGGGTCGACCGTGCTGTTCGCTGCTTCCGGAGGCGAGCCGGACACGGACGCCCTCCCCGTGTCGCTGCGCGAGGTGATCGGTGGCTGCCTGTACCCGGAACCGCCGGAGCGTCCCACCGCGGAGCAACTCGTCGACTACCTGAGGCGTCAGAACCTGCCGGCTCTAGAGGGCAGTTGGCTGCCGCCGGCGGTGACCGCCGACATGGCCGCCGCTGCCGTGGCGGTGGCATCGGTATCCGCCGGGGGCGGCGGCCGGGGCCCGTTTCCTCCGCCGCCGGTGGGCGCTGCCGGCACGGGTGTCAGCCGCCGGAAGCTGATCATCGGTCTGGCCGGGGGCGCGGCCGTACTCGGCGGAGCCGCGGCGGCACTCGCCTTTTCCGGCGACTCGTCGCCGGCACCCGACGGCCGGCCCGTCGGGCCCGGGTCCACTGCGCGGCCGGCCTCTCCGCCAGGCGTGCGATCCACGTCGGCCTCCTCTGCGTCGCCGTCCTCGGCGAACGGACCGGAACCGATCGTTCTGGCCGGACCCGACGCCGCCAAGGCATGGTCAGGCGCCGGAAAGCACGCCCCCACCTGCCTGGAAGCGTCCGACAAGGTGGTCATGGTGGTCACGGACACGGGCACGTCCTTCCTGGACGCCACGACCGGAAAATCCGTGTTCCCCCACCTGAACACGACCAACGGCTTCGGCACGACCAGCAGCAGAGTCCCGACGGCGTACGCGGACGGAGTGTTCTACCTGCTGTGCGACACGCCGGGTCAGTCAGGCCTGCTGGCGGCGTTCGACGCCGCCAGCGGGAAGGTGAAGTGGGCGACCAAGATGGCCGATGTCGACCCCGGCGGTGGCACGCATGCGGCGAGGTACATGAGCAACTATGTGGCAGTCGCGGGGAACACGGTGTACGTATGCGGGGGGTTGCTTCAGACATCCGGGTCATTCTCGGCCAAGTCTCCGAGCGCCGGCTACATCCGTGCGTTCAACGCCGCGACCGGCAAGGGAATGTGGCGGGTCAAGGGCACGGACATCAACAACGTGCTCGTGCCGCCCTCTGGTTCTCACCTGCTGGCCACCTCGGCCGTTCCGGGCAAGAAGCCCGGCCGCGTCCAGATGATCGACGCCGGCAGGAAGGGCGCCCGCGGCTGGAACGTATCCGTCCCGCACGCCGCGTACTACTTCACCATGGGCTGGCCGCTGACGTGCTACGCCGCCGGGCTGTTCCTGTTCGCCGGCGGCAATGGCAACACGCTGTTCGCCGTCGACGCGGCCACGGGCAGCGAGAAGTGGCATCAGCGCTTCGACGCGAAGAGCGGGGACCAGGTCCAGATCGGCGCCCCGTTCTCCAGCCTGGACGGCGCGACCGTCTACGTACCGGTCGGCAGCGACTTGGCCGCCCTGGCCGCGGCCGACGGCACGCTCCGGTGGGTCGCGACGCTCGGTGGGGCCAGCGACATGGGCGGCTCCAACCTGTTCAAAGCCGCCCTCAGGATTTCCGGCAAGAGCGCGCAGTGTTCGGCCGACACCGTCTTCGCCACCGACAGCGCCAAGACGCTGTGGGCCATCGACGCGGCCACCGGCAGGGCCCGGTGGAAATACAGCGACCCCGGGCAGCCGGACGTGGGGTTCCTGTGGACGGTGGGCGGCGACCACGTGTTCATCGCCTCCCACCTGACCATGACCGCGATCGCGGCCCACGGGCGGTAAGGGACAAGGAGAAGACATGGAGACGAGTGTGGAACTCGCCGGCCTGGCATCGGCGGCCGCGGCGCGCCTGATCGATCTGCTGGCGACGGACGGCTGGGCCGCGGTCAAGTCCTCGGTCCTGTCGCTGTGGCGGTCCGCGCACCCGGAGCGCGTCGAGGAGGAACTCGGCGATGCGCGCGGCGAGTTGCTTCAGGCTCAGCAGACGGGCGACGGCCAGGAGCTCCAGGGGCTGCTGGTCGCCGAGTGGCAGGCCCGCATCATCCGGCTGATGGCCACGCGGCCGGACGCCGTCGGCGAGCTGCGCGCGCTGTTCGGCGAGGAACTGCGCGCTGCCGGAACCCCGGAACAGCAGAACACGGGCTCGATGACGCTGGAGGCACACGTCTCCGGCGGCGACGCGTTCCTGGCCGGCCGGGACATGACCGTCACCAGAGGCGGACAGGCGTGACGGAACGCAGCACCGGTGCCTCGCCCCCCGACGGGCCGCCCCTCTGGCAGCCGAAACGACAGGAGGCGAGCGCGACCGGCGGCGGCAGCGTCTTCCAGGCCGGCCGCGACCTCCACGTGCGCCTCGGCGACGAGGGCCGCAGAACCGTGCCCGGCCCCGGCGCCGACCAAGTGCTGTGCCCATACCCGGGCTTGGCCCCGTTCGGCGCGCGGCACAAGCAGTGGTTCTACGGCCGTGAGCGCATGGTTCACCTCGTGTGCGAGCGGATGGACGCCCGGATGCGTGAGGGCGGCCCGCTGGTGCTGATCGGCCCCTCGGGGGCCGGGAAGTCGTCCCTGCTCGCGGCCGGGGTACTGCCGGCCCTGGACGACGGCCGGCTTCCGGTGGCGGGCTCGAGCACCTGGCCGCGGCTGCTGCTGACCCCGACGGCATCCCCGGCCCTGGCACTGGCGGCCGCCGCCGGGCTCGACGCCGAGACCGCCCGGCGCACGGCACCGGCGTGGCGGGCCGATCCCGCACGGTGCCTTGCCGAGCTGCGCGAGATCACCGGAGCCGGCGATCCGGCGCCCACCGGGGAGTCCCCCTCCGCGGGCCTGGTCGTCGTGGTCGACCAGTTCGAGGAGATCTTCACGGCCTGCAGCGACGAGACCGAACGGCAGTGGCTCATCGACGTGCTCGACCGACTGGCCCGGCCCACGGGCGGCGCGGTCGTGGTGCTGGGAGTGCGCGCGGACTTCTACGCCGCGTGCACGGCCCATCCGCAGCTCCGGGCGGCGCTCCAGGCCGGACCGGTCCTGCTGGAGCCGATGACGGAGGACGAACTCAAGGACGCGATCCGCCGCCCGGCCGGCAACGTGGGACTCGACGTCGAAGACGGCCTGGTCGAGGTGCTGCTGGCGGACCTGGGTGCGGTCGGGGGACCGGTCGGAGGACCTGTCGGTACGAGCACGACGGGCCGGCTGCCGCTGCTCGCACACGCGCTGCGGGCCACCTGGCAGCAGCGCCACGGCCACACGCTCACCGTGGACGGATACCGCGTCACCGGCGGCATCCAGGGCGCCATCGCCACCACGGCGAACAGGCTCTACGACGCCCTGCCGCCGCCCTGTCACGAGGCCGCACGGTGGGTGTTCCTGCGGCTCGTCATCGTGGGACGCGACGCCGACGACAGCCGCCGGCGCGTCCGGCACGAGGAACTGCTGCGTCACGCGCCGGACCGGGAAGCGGCCGTCAGAGTCCTGGACGACTTCACCCGTGGCCGGCTGCTGACCCGGGACCAGGACACGGTGGTGATGACACATGAGGTGCTCATCCGTGCCTGGCCCATGCTGCGGGACTGGATCGAGCACGACCGCAACGGGAACCTCGTACGGCAGGATCTGGAAGAGGCGGCCGCACTCTGGGAACAGGCCGATCGGGAGGCAGCCGCGCTGTACCGTGGCAACCGCTTGGAGGCCGCCCTCGCCTGGGCCGAAACGCACGGGCCGGAACTCAGCGGTGCCGCCCGGGCATTCCTGGCAGCCGCCCGCCACCACCAGCGGCGCGGGCAACGGCTCCGGCGCGCCGCGGTCGCCGCGATCACCGCCCTGGCCGTTATCGCCTCGCTGGCCGCGGTGTTCGCCTTCCGGCAGGAGTCCCAGGCCCGAGACGCCGCCACCGAGGCCCTGCGAGCCCGGAATGAGGCCATCAACGCCGCCGTCACCTCCGCGTCCGTGCAACTGGCGCCGACTGATCCCTCGCTGTCTGCTCAACTCGCGCTGACCGCCTACCGCATGGACCCGACCACGGAGGTGGCGTCCCGGCTCATCTCGACCGAGAACACACCGCTGGCCACCCGGCTTCGCGGCCCGCGCGGCGCGGTGTACACCGTGGCCTACAGCCCGGACGGGCACATACTGGCCGCCGGTAACGTTCATCAGAGGCTCGTCCGGCTGTGGGACGTCTCCGATCCCAGCCGTCCGGTGGCGCTGGGCAAACCCCTGCCCGTGGACCGTTCCGTCAACTCGATCCTGTCGCTCGCGTTCAGCCCGGACGGCCGGGTGCTGGCCGTCGGCGGCCACACCAGCCACAACGGCGACGCCGGTGCCGGCGGATTCGTCGAACTGTGGAGCCTGACCAGCCCCAGCCACCCAGTCCTGCTCGGCCGGCCGAAGAGTCCCGCCATTCAGGGCTTGGACGTCGCGACCTCCATCGAATCGCTGGCGTTCAGTCCCGACGGCCGTACCCTGGCCGCCGGATGGCACGCCGGACTCGTCAGCCTGTGGGACGTCACCCACCCCGACGACGTCAACCCTGCGGGAGCGCCCCTGAACCTCAACTGCCCCGATGTGTTCTCCCATCGCATCGCGTTCAGCCCCACCGGGCACACCCTGGCCGCCGCATGCGACGACGACGCCGGCACCATCCGACTGTGGAACACCACCGACCCGGCCCACCCCGGCCGCGGCCGTTCCCTGAAGGCCGGGCATCACGTCACCTCCGTGGCGTTCAGCCCCGACGGCCGCACACTGGCCGCCGGATCCAGCGACAGCAAGGTCCACCTGTGGAAGGTCGCGGACCCCGGCCACCCCGCCCCCCTGGGCAAGCCGCTGACGGGTCCCGCCCAGCCCGTCATGTCCGTGGCGTTCAGCCCGGACGGCCACACCCTGGCGGCCGGCAGCGCCGACCACACCATCCATCTGTGGAACGTCACCCATCCCAAGGCCATCAGCCCTCTGGGCCGGCCGCTGACCGGACCCGGCGACGCGGTGACCGACGTGGTGTTCAGCCCCGACAGCCGCACCCTCGCCGCCGCGAACGCCGACGGCAGCGTCGATCTGTGGAATCTGCCGCCGACCCGGATCATCGGCGCCGGCGGCAATGTGGCATCCGTGGCGTTCAGCCCCGACGGACGCACCCTAGCCGCCGGAAACCAGAACAACACCGTCTCGCTGTGGAACACCGCCGACCCCAACAACCCCGCTCCCCGCGGCGAACCGCTCACCGGCCCCGACGACCCGGTGAACGCCGTGGCGTTCAGCCCGGACGGGCGCACCCTGGCCGCAGGCGACAGCGGCGGCACCGTCACGTTGTGGAACACCGCCGACCCCGGTCATCCCGTTCGCCTCCGTGAGACCCTCACCGGGGCGGACGGGCTCATCTTCTCGCTGGCGTTCAGCCCGGACGGCAACACCCTGGCCACGGCCGGCGACGACGAGCTCGGCAGGATCGCCCTGTGGGACGTCAGCGACCCCACAAAACCCGTCGCCCAGCCCGGCATCTCCAATTCCGACACGTCGTCTGTCGCATCCCTGGCGTTCAGCCGCGACGGCAGGATGCTGGCGGCCGGCGGCGACGGCAGCAACGGCACCGTCGGACTGTGGAGTACGACGGACCCCGGGGTCCGCGTCGGGAAGCAGATCGACCAGCCGACCGCCACCAGCACCTGGGTGGCGTTCAGCCCGGACGGCCGCACACTCGCCACCGGAAACAGCCGCGGCACCGTCACCCTGTGGAATGCCACCGACCCCAACCACCTCACGCGCAGGGGCCGTCCCCTGACCGTACCCGGCGGCAGCCTGTGGTCAGTCGCGTTCAGCCCGGACGGGCATACCCTCGCAGCGGCCGGCCACACCGACAACGGCACCATCAATCTGTGGAACGTCACCAATCCCGACCACCCCACCCCCATCGGCCGACCGCTGACCGTAGAGACCGGATTCGTCGCCGTTCTGGCGTTCAGCCCGGACGGTCACACCCTGGCCGCCACCACCGACGACGGCGTGGCCACGCTCTGGGACCTGAAGGTCGAGTCCGCCATCAGCCGTATCTGCGCCGGGAGTTCCGGCGCCCTGAGCCGGCAGCAATGGAGCCGATACGTTCCCCAACTGCCATACGACCCACCCTGTGTGACCACCTAGTAGGGCCTGGTCAGGTTGATATCGGCGCCGGCATGTTGCGGTGACGGATGGGGCAGGGGGGAGGGCGCCGATGCGGTTCAGTTTCTGAGGCGCCCGGGAACCGCCAGTCCGGTCTCGTAGGCAGCGATCACGGCCTGGACGCGGTCGCGGAGTCCCAGCTTGGTCAGCACCTTGCTGACATGTGTCTTGACGGTGTGCTCGCTCACTACCAGCGCCGTGGCGATCTCTGCGTTGGACAGGCCTGCGCCGAGCAGTCGCATCGTCTCGCGTTCGCGGGCGGTGAGGACGTCCAGGCGTTGGCTTCGCGGCGGTCGTACGGCGGTGCCCGAGGTGAAGGCGGCGATCAGGGTGCGGGTGACGGAGGGGGCGAGCAGTGAGTCGCCTGCCGCGACCACGCGGACCGCGTGCACGAGGTCGTCCCGCCGCACGTCTTTGAGCAGGAAGCCGCTCGCGCCCGCGCACAGGGCGTCGAAGAGGTAGTCGCCGCGGCAGCCCCCGGGGGCATCGCCAACGTGACGCATCTCCTCACTCACCCGTAGGAGGGAGAGAAGGCTGAGTCCCGGGGAAAAAGCTGAGAAGAGCCCGCCGCCTCATCCGGAGTGCACAAGCACTTCGGCACCAAGAAGACGCTGCAGATCTCCACGCTGGACAAGGCATTCGTGGACTTCTGGCACCGGGTGGTCGAGCCCGCACTGGCCGAGCACGCCAAGCGAGAGGCGATCGAGCAGGCCCCACCGCCTTCGCCACCTCGGATACGACCGCCTGATCGTGTACTTGCTGGTCAGCCCGTTGGCCCGAGGAAGGCGGCGATCGCCGGCTCGAAGTGCGACCGCGCCACCGCCGGCCGCGGATTGACGGCGGTGGCCGTCCGCTGCGGCCCCAGCGCGGCGCCGACCGCCAGCTTGGCGGCGCGGATCGCCTCCGGCGGCTGCTCGGCGACGGCAGCGGTGAGCCGGCCGGTGCGGTCGGTGAGTTGCGCCTCGGGCACCTGGTGATCGGCCAGTCCGAGCGCCACCGCCGTGCGGGCGTCGACCAGACGGCCGGTGTAGAGCAACTCCCGTGCCACGGACGGTCCGGTCAGGGCGACCATGCGGGCGGCGAAGGCCGGGCTGGCAAGGATGCCGAGCCGGGCGATCGGCATCCCGATCAGGGCGGAATCCGCCATCAGCCGCAGGTCACAGGCGAGGGCGAGCTGGCACCCCGCTCCCGCGGCGACCCCGCGGATCTCGGCGATCACCGGGACGGGGCAGTCCTCGATCGCGGAGAACGCCTCTTCCATGTGCGCGAAGGACTCCTCGACATAGCCCGGCTCCGCGTCCACCCAGTCGGTCATGTCGGAGCCCGCGCAGAACGTGTCCCCGTGCCCGCGGATCACCAGCACCCGCAGCGACCGGCAGGCGCCGAGCTCCCCGACCTGCCGGGCCAGCCGCGCCCAGGCCGCGCCAGGGAGGGCGTTGCGCCGGTTGCCGTCACCGATCCGGATCTCAGCCACCGCCCCGGACCGGAACGTCGCGATGCTGACGTCGGGGGCGGGTACGGCGGTCATTTCGCGGCCTTTCGCGCGCACAGGTCGGACCACTTCCGCGCGCCGACCCCCATGGCGGTCAGTACCTGTGCGGTGTGCTCCCCGTGCCGGGGCGGCGGGGTGCGCACGGTCGCCGGGTGGTCGGACAGCTTGATCGGCGAGGCGAGGGTGCGCAGGGTGCCGGCGTCGGGGTGGTCGAGTTCGGTGACCATGCCGCGCGCGACGACCTGGGGGTGCCGCAGCGCCTCGTCAACGGTGTTGATCGGTCCGACCGGTATCTCCGCCTCGGTCAGGAGCACGGCCCATTCCTTGGCGCCACGGGCACCCAGTGCGCGCTCGATGAGCGGAAGCAGCTCCTCGCGATGGCGGACCCGGTCCGGGTTGGTCGCGAAGCGTGGGTCGTCGGCGAGGGCGGCGAGCCCGATCGCGGTGGCGAAGCGGCGCCACAGCCCGTCGTTTCCTGCGGCGACCATCAGGTGCCCGTCGGCGGTGGGAAATGCCTGGTAGGGCACGATCGTGGGATGGGCCGAACCGTAGCGCTGCGGGACGCTGCCGGAGGCGAAGTACCCGCTGGCGACGTAGCTCAGCCAGGCCACCTGGCCGTCCAGCAGCGACACATCGACCCAGTCGCCGGTGCCGGTGTGCTCGCGGTTGCGGAGGGCGGCGAGGATGCCGATGGCGGCCCACATCCCGGCGGCCAGGTCGGCCGGCGACACCCCGAAGCGCACGGGCGGCCCCGTGGGTTCGCCGGTCACGCTCATGACGCCGCTGACCGCCTGCGCGATCGCGTCGTAGCCGGGCTCGTTCCGGTACGGCCCGGTCTGCCCGTACCCGCTGACCGAGGCGTACACCACAGCGGGATTGCGTTCGCGGACCTCCTGGTAGCCCAGGCCGAGGCGGGCCGCCGTACCGGGCCGGAAGTTCTCCACGACAACATCGGCGGTGGTGGCCAACTCCTGTATCAGGGGCAGGCAGTCGGGGTCCTTGAGGTCGACGGCGATTCCGCGCTTGTTGCGGTTGACGCTGTGGAAGTACGCCGCGTCCTCGCCCTGGAAGGGCGGCCCCCAGGCGCGGGTGTCATCTCCGGAGACGGGGTCCTCGACCTTGATCACATCAGCGCCCAGGTCGGCCAGCACCATGGTGCAGAACGGCCCGGACAGGATGCGGGACAGATCGAGGACCTTCAGACCGGTGAGGGCTCCGTCGTGGACGAGCCAGGGCTTGGGCTGTGGTGTGGTGCGCATGTGCGGTGTCACGCCTCTGTTCCAGTGGGTTTCGCCGGGCGGCCGGACGTCAGGCGCCCAGTTCGAGCAGGAGCTCCATGCAGATGGCGGTGGCGTCGAGGAAGTAGTCGACGCGCAGGTTCTCGTTGGGCGCGTGGTTGGCCTGGTCGGCGTTGGCCAGCGGCAGGCCGATGCTGGGCACACCGAGGATCCCGGTGAAGATCCAGTCGGGAAGCGTGCCGCCATAGGCGGGGACCAGCAGCGGGTCACGCCCGGTCACCCGGGAGATGGCCCGCGCCACCCTGGGCGTATGGGGGTTGTCGATCGAGGTCCGGGACGCCGGTACGCCACCGACCATGGTGACCGTCACCTCGGGGGCATGGACCCGCAGATGTGCGGCCACCCGCTCGAAGACGGTCTGCGGATCCTGGCCCGCCGTCAGCCGGATGTCGACGCCCGCCTCCGCGGTGTCGGGGATGATCGTCCGGTCCACATCGCCCGTGGTGATCCCGTTGATCGTGAGTGTGGGACGGTCGGCCAGCCGCTCGTAGAAGGACAGTCCGTTGAACGCGGGGTCCATCTCGGTGAGTCCGATGTCCCCGAGGACTTCCTGGAGGTCGAGCGGGAGGGCGGCGAACGCGGCGCGGTCGGCGTCGGACAGCGGTTCCCGGCCGTCGTCGAAGCCCTCGACGAGGACCCGGCCGCTGGGGTCCTTGAGACTGGCCAGCGCCTGCACCAGCTGCCATGCCGGGTTGGGCGCGACATTGCCGTAGTTGCCGGAGTGCAGCGGACGGCTCGGACCGGTCGCGCCGACCCGGAGACGGAGCATGCCGCGGACCCCGTGCGAGACACACCATTCACCGGACTCGTGCACCGAACGGTCGCTCCAGACCACGAGATCGCAGTCGAACAGCTCACGGTGCGCGCGCAGGGTGTCCGCCAGTGTGGGGCTGCCGATCTCTTCCTCGCCGTCGAGCAGCACCGTGACCGTGCAGGGGAGCGCGCCGACGTGCTCGTCGAACAGGCGCAGCGCCTGTAGGTGCGCATAGTGCTGCCCCTTGTTGTCACCGGTGCCGCGGCCCCAGATCCGCCCGTCCCGCAGCACGGGGGTGAAGGGATCGGAGTCCCACTTCTCGCGTGGCCCGGCCGGCTGGACGTCGTAGTGGCCGTAGAGCAGGACGTGCGGCGCCCCCTCCGGGCCCGCGCGGTGGCCGACCACCAGCGGCCGGCCCTTGCCGGCGAGCACCGACGGGGTCAGGCCGGCCCGCTTGACCTCTTCGATGGCGACATCGGTCGCGGCGGGGAACCCCTCGCCGGTCGCGCTCACACTGGGATGGCTGACGTACGCCATCAGTCCGGCGATGAGTTCGTCCTGGCGCCCCTCCACGAGTTCGCGCGGGGTGGCGGGGAGTTGGGTGCGGATCGTGGAAGCGTTTGTCATGGTTGACCTCGTTCTTTCTGGGCACGGGGGCGGGGCGCCGGTCAGGAGGGGCGTTTCCGGGCGGGGATGCGGAGGGCGGCGCGCAGGGCGGCGGAGGGCGTCCGGGTGGGTCAGCGCATGGCGAGGAAGCGGCGAGCGGCCAGCAGGGAGGCGATGCTCAGGGCGCCGGTCGTCATGATGTAGAAGCTGGGCGAGAGGTGGCTGCCGGTGGCAGCGATCATCCAGGTGATGACCACGGGCGCGAAGCCGCCGAAGGACATGACGCCGATGTTGTAACTGAGGGAGAGGCCGGTGCCGCGGGTCGCGGTCGGGAAGGCCTCGGACATCAAGGCGGGCAGCGCACCGAAGTAGCAGGCCTTCAAGACACCCAGGATGAACATCACCACGCCCATGACCAGCAGCGACGGACTGCCTGACAGCAGCAGGAATAGTGGGTAGATGCTGAGGACCATGGCGATCCCGGCGATGAGCATGACCTTGGTGCGGCCGATCCGGTCCGAGAGATGGCCGACCAGGGGCGTGAGGGTTGTCAGTGCCACGCCGGACACCGCCGCCCCGATGAAGCCGGCGGAGGAGGGCAGTCCGAGGACCTCGTGTGCGTAGGTCGGCATGTAGATGATCACGTAGGTCACCGCGGTGGACATCGCCAGTACGCCGGTCATGAGAAGCACCGGCAGTTTCTGGTTCCGGAGCACCTGGCGGATCGGGGTCGCCGCGACCTCTCCGGCCGACGCGACGTCGGCGAATTCGGTGGTCTCCGGGACATGGCGGCGGATCAGGTATCCCACCGGGCCGATCAACAGGCCGACGATGAACGGAATGCGCCAGCCCCAGGAATCCAACTGCGCTCCGGAAAGGCTCAGACTGAGAACGGTGCCGAAGGTCGCGGCCAGCAGTGTCGCCGCGCCCTGCGAGGCGAACTGCCAACTCGCCATAAATCCCCGTCGGCCGGGGGCCTGTTCGGCCAGGAATGCGGTCGCGCTGCCGAACTCCCCACCAGCCGAGAATCCTTGCAGCAGACGGGCCAGAAGAATCAGTACCGGTGCGGCCATTCCGATGGATTCATAGGTGGGCATGACGGCGATCAGCAAGGTGCCGATCAGCATGAGCTGAATGGTGAGCAGCAGCGCGGCCTTCCGACCGGCGCGGTCCGCATACGTTCCCAGGACCAGCGCACCCAAGGGCCGGACCAGATACGAGACCCCGAAGGTGCCGAAGGCGAGCATCAGGGACACCGTCGGGTCGCCGACCGGGAAGAATGCCTTGGAGATCGAGGCCGCGAAGAATCCATACGAGGTCAGGTCGTACCACTCCAGCATGTTCCCGGCGGTGGCCGCGAGCACGGCACGGCGTGTACGACTCTTACTGACGGGCTTCTCGGCATCCATCTGATCTGTCTCTCTCAGGGTCGTCACGAGTGTCACTCCCTCGAATCGAGCAGGCGAACTGCCGCGAAGGACGGCACCGCCGATGGGCGAGTCCGAAGCGAAAAAGCAGATTCGGCAACTCGTTGAGCGATGACGCTAGAGCCACCCGATCGTTCGCACAATCGCAACTTCTAGAACGCCTGGTTGCCCAAAAGGCAACGCACAGCAATGCCCTCACACCGCGGGAAGGTCAGCCCATCGCGTGATCCCGCCGGGGGCGACACGGGTGCCGTGCCGGGCGGCCAGGGCGGAGACGATGCCGTTCCCCCGGCCGTGTTCCGCCGCGGTCCGGCTGTCGGCAGGCCGGGGCACGGACCCGGCGGGACCCGCGTCGGTGACCTCGATGCGCAGCGCACGGGGCCCCTCGGCCGCCGTCCGCGACAGCTGGAGCACGGCAGGCGGGAGAGCATGGGTAACTGCGTTGGTGACCAGTTCCGAGATCACCAGAATCGCGTCCTCAATGGTGGTGGGAGGCAGATTCCAGCCGGTCAGCACGGTCTGCGCCCGTCGGCGCACCAGGCCGACAGCCTCTGGGATATGCGGCAGCGGAAAGCGGAATTCGGGGTCCCGCCCCGGCATCGCATACGAGCCGGAGTATTCAGTGGGAGCTGACGCATTCATCGTTTTCCCCTGCCGCGGCTGCCTGCGGGAGGATGCACACCCGAGCGGTTAAGGGGATCTTGGGCGACCACTGACTGATCGACGAGTTAGCCGCACGAGAGACGCTCTTCGTCTTACGGTCCGCCCGGCCGGGTGAGCCCACAGGGCATAGGACGAAGGTAGACACCGCCCCAGCATTCGCACAATCGCAATTTATAGAACAAATCGTTGCCCAGAAGGCAATGCCCTCTTATGCTGACGTCATGCTGAACAGTCCGGCTCTTGAGTACTTCCTCGAAGTGATCCGCACCGGCTCGGTCAATGAGGCATCCAGGCGACTGCTGGTCGCCGGATCGGCCATCAGCCGGCAGATCGGAAAACTGGAGCAGGAAATCGGGGTGCCGCTCTTCGAGCGCCGCCCGCGCGGAATGGTACCGAGTGAGGCCGGCGCCCTCTTGGCCGCTTATGCGCGCCGCGCCGCACTGGAAACCGATCAGGTGCTCGCGGACATCCGCGGCCGCGGCCGGCTGGGGACCATTGTCCGGGTGGCCACCTCACAGGGCATCGCGCAGGAATTCCTCCCGCACGCCATGGCCTCCTTCCGCAAGGACCACCCGGGCACCACCTTCCAGCTCCCCGTGGTGCCCCCTTCGGAGGCCACCCAAATGGTTCAGGACGGCACGGCCGACCTCGCCATGACGTTCAGCCTCGCTCCCATTCCGGACATCCGCGTGATTCACGCCCAACGCGCCCCGATCCAGGCCCTGGTCCGCTCCGACCACCCCCTCGCCGAGCGCAACGAAATCCATCTGCACGACCTCCTCCCCTATCCGGTCGCACTCATGGAGGAAGGCGCCACGAACCGGCGCCTTTTCGACCTCTGCTGCGCGATCGAGGGAATCAGCTTCGAACCCCTGCTGGTCAGCTCCAGCTCCAGCGCCCTGTCGGCCTTCGTGAGAGAGGCCAACGCCGTGTCCCTGATCGGCCACATCAGCATCCATGAACGCCTGCGCATCGAGGGCCTGAAGGCGATCGCCATTCTCAACCCGGAGATGCACCTCCGCACCATCCAGATCCAGGCCATGGTCGGCCGCCAACTCACCGCGGTGGTAAAGGAATTCGCGGACCACCTCATCCGCCGACTGGGAGAAACGGAGGTATAGCACCGACACCCGGACCGGGCCGCGCCGCACGGTGTCAGGCACTCTGAAGCGAGCCCGCGCCCATCGACTGCAAGCCGCCGACGTCCTGGCGACGAGATCTCCGTGCTCCACATCGCTGTTCGGGAGGTGGCCCTGGGAACGGCTCGAACCACGGCACGGTACGCCGACCGAATCCGACACGGCAGGGGCCGCATATGTATCCCTCTTGTCGAAGCGCTCCAGGCGCTGCGTACAGACCAGACGTCTCACCCGGCCCCTGCCAGGACTGGCCTAACGGCCAACCCACGGCGCCTATTAGGCGTACGCCTCCCGCAGAAACCGCGCTTACCTGCGCTGCCGGGGAATCCGCTGCATCATCCCCGACAAGGCCGACCACTCACGCAACCGCCAAAAGCTCGGCTCCCGCGGCGGCCGGGCACCACTTTTCGACTCGATCGACTACCGCGAGCGTCACGCGGTCGAGTGCGGGATCAACCGCCTCAACAGGCACCACGCCGTCGCCACGCGATACGACAAGCTGGCGGTCCGCTACGAGGCGACCGTCCTGATCGCCGCTATCAACGAGTGGCTGTGATCTGCACCCGTCGCTAGAGCTCGTAGTCCTGGGCCAGTTCCTCCCATCGAATGCTGCGCAGCACAAGGCCGGCGTTCTCGCCCGACGGGACATCCAAGCCGGTCTGGAACCAGATCACGGTGAGAGCGGAACGGTGCAGCACCGGATCGAGTTCAGGGGCGACCGCTGTCGAGCGGAAGGCGCCGATGCAGGCCACGGAAGGCAGCACCTCAACGGGGCCGAAAGCGCCGGCAGTCTGGTCCGGGTACTCGCGGGAGGGGGAGACCAGCTGGACCGGCGTGGAGGGAAACGCACGTTCAGCCTGCCGCTGGAGGCCGCTGACCTTCATGTCGTTGACAGGCTTGCACGGGTAGCCCTCCAGCAATCCTCCGTAGGTCGAAGACATTCGCAGCTCGGTGAGCTCAATCAAACGTCCGGAGGCGAGGACTATGTGGCTCAGCGACATGCCGACACCCTATGCGCAAGATCCACTTTCGATACACGGCCTAGCCAGATGAGTGTGCCGGCGAGAGTGATTTGCGGCGAGGTAGCGGTCGGGGTGATTGTCGTAGCGGGTGCCTGTGCCGCGCCATTGTTTGAGGCGGTGGAAGCAGCGTTCGACGACGTTGCGGCGCCCGTAGGCGGCCTTGTCGAACCCGCAGGGCCGTTCACGGCGCCGTGCTCTTCCCGCGAGTTGGTCGGTGCGTTCGGGGATAGTGGCCTTGATGCCGCGTCGGCGGAGGTAGGCGCGGAAGGTGCGAGCTGAGTAGCCCTTGTCCGCGACGACGCGTTCGGGTCGGGTCAAGGACTTGGCGGTGATCCCGCCACCGGCCACGAGCCCGGCCCGCGGGCGGCAGCAACGGCGCGATCACCGCCCACGCTGCGTCAGATATCTCCCCATCCCTCACGGCCGGACCAACGATCCGATGATCCATCGCACCCCTTGAGCTGGGGTGTTGCAACGACCACTAGGGTCCGTCTTCAAAGATCACCGGGTTGGTGGATCACGGTGGGGTGATACGCCGCCATGAACTTACCGATCAGGAGTGGGAGTTACTCGCTCCGCTGATACCGCGGGCCGCTACGGGACGGCCGCGTGTGTCGGACCGGCAGGTCATCAACGGCATGGTCTACAAGATCCGGACCGGGATCTCCTGGCGTGACCTGCCGGAACGCTACGGGCCGTGGCAGACGGTCTACACGCGCTTTCGCCGCTATGCCCTGGAAGGCATGTTCACCCGAGCTCTCCAGCACATCCAGGCCCGCGCCGACGCGGCCGGCGACATCGACTGGCTGGTCCAGATCGACTCCACCATCGTCCGCGCCCACCAGCACGCCGCCGCCACCGGCCGAAAAGGGGGATCAACCAGCAGGACCAAACGGACGATCACGCCCTCGGTCGATCCCGAGGTGGGCTGACCACCAAAATCCACCTCGCCTGCGACGGCAAGGGCCGCCCGCTCGCGATCCTGGTGACACCGGGGCAACGCCACGACAGCATCTGCGCACAACCTCTTCTGGAACGGATCCGTGTCCCTCGCGCCGGACTTGGCCGGCCCCACTGCAGACCCGACCAGGTCATCGCTGACAAGGCCTACAGCTCCCGCGGCTTCGGCGCCTACCTGCGCAAACGCGGCATCGCACACACCATCCCAGAGAAGACCGACCAGCGACGGCATCGGCACAACCGCGGCCGACGCGGCCGGCGACCACCGGCATTCGACCGGCAGATCTACCGCCAACGCAACATTGTCGAACGCTGCTTCAACCGACTCAAAGGCTTCCGCGGCATCGCCACCAGATACGACAAGACCGCTACTTCCTACGAAGCAGCGGTCACACTCGCGTCGTTCCTGCTCTGGGCAAGATCCGTTTGAAGACGGACCCTAG
>Ga0207426_1000872_pt1 | contig 31421 bp, 21 predicted proteins | sample AraplaMF_Cvi_mMS_FD_184265 | JGI IMG/M metagenome (GOLD analysis project Ga0207426, IMG submission 184265) | Arabidopsis root microbial communities from the University of North Carolina, USA - plate scrape MF_Cvi_mMS (SPAdes) (version 2) | ecosystem: Host-associated > Plants > Roots > Endosphere... | reverse complement strand
GGTATTGATGTCGGCTGTAACACGGTTCAATCCAAAGCTGCCCATGTTATAGGCTACTTCCCCGCCCAAACCGAAATACGGTTTTTTGGTGATGGTGTTGATCATACCGCCGTAGCTGTAAAAGCTACCGCCAAACAGGGTGGCTGAAGGGCCTTTGATCACCTGGATCTCCTCTATATTGGCGGGGTCCAGGTTGCCGCTTACCAAGCCGGGTAGACCGTTGGTGAGCAAAGGCTGCGCATCAAAACCCCTCATAGCAAAATAAGCAGCACCATCACCGCTTCTGCCGGTAGATTCCCAGGTACGGGTAATACCGGGTACGTTCCGCAAAGCATCGTCATAATTATTAATGCCCTGCTGTTTCATGATCTCTGCAGATACCGTATTGTATACCTGCGGATTCTCCAGGTTGGTAAGCGGCATTTTAGCCACAATGTTATTTTGCTTATTGCCGTTGCGGCTGGAAATGATCACTTCATGCAGCTCTGCAGCATTTTCATTCAGCACAAGATCCACCTGCAGGGTTTGTCCGGCAGCTACAGTGATGGGCTTTTCCTGGGCCACTGCTGCAATAGCTGTTGCCTTTAAGAGCCAGCTGCCCGGCTTTACATTCTTAATGGTGTACTCCCCTTTTTCATTACTGATAGCGCCCCATTTAGTACGGTCTATACGCAGGGTTATGTTAATGGCCGGCTGCCCGTCGGCAGTAGTAACAGTGCCTTTAACAGTGCCATTCTGCGCAAACAATACAGCGGTGGACAAGATAAAAATGTGTAAGAATAGTAGCAGTTTCCCCATGATGGTATATTATATAGCAATTCCGGAGCGCAAAATTGATGAATCTATAAGGGAACTGTTTACGCAATCGGGAAAATTATTTACCGGAAAGGAAAAAAGGGATATTTTCGACTGCCCCCCATCGATTAACCTCAACATTAAAACATACACCCCATGAACCACTTTTATGCCGGCATTCACTGTCACCCTTCCCTGATGGTTTGTGTAGTTTGCCTTACCTTTAGTGCTCATTATAAAATCATCACACATGGCACTATCCGGGGACATACTGGCAATAGACGTAGGCGGCTCACATATTAAAGGCACCATCCTTAACAGCAAAGGCGAATGGCAGATGGACTACAAACGCCTGCCCACACCTAAAGACGCCAAACCGGCGGATGTACTGGAAATTATTGCGGAGCTGGCAAAGGACATGCCGGACTATGATAAAGTATCTGTAGGTTTTCCCGGTTATGTACGTAACGGTATCGTATACACGGCGCCTAACCTGGGCAATCCCAACTGGAAAAATATAGACCTGGGCCAACGCATCAGCAACCTGCTACAAAAACCGGTGCGGCTGGTAAATGATGCAGACCAGCTGGGCCTGGGCGTAGTAAGCGGCAAAGGGTATGAGCTGGCCGTAACCCTGGGCACCGGTTTTGGAACCGCCCTGCTTATAGACGGTTACCTGCTGCCCCACCTGGAGCTGGCCCACCACCCCGTAACCAAAGAGCATGATTACGATGAATACATTGGCAATAAAGCCCTGGAAAAAGAAGGTAAAGAAAAATGGAACAAGCGCATGGCCAAAGTGCTGGATATCTTAAAGGTGGTATTTAACTACGACCGCCTGTACCTGGGCGGCGGCAATGCAGAGGAGCTGGATATTGAGCTGGACAATAACATTCACCTCTTTACTAATAAAGACGGTATCAAAGGCGGCGCTAAGCTGTGGGAGCTGGAAGATAAGTATCACATCAGCACCAACTACCCGGCTAAAAAATAAGGTCACTTATATAACATGGTGATCAAAAATTCGGATACCTCAAAGATCCGGTCCAGCGCTACAACGGCTATACCAGCCAGCAGTACGGTAATGATCTCAAAGGTTAGCTGTTTAACAATGGCCTTGTCTTCGATGGTTTTCCAGATAATGGGTAAGTTCACAATGGTGCTGGCCAGGGAAGACAGTACGGCCACGCTACCTGCCACGGCGGCGGTTATTTTGCCATGATTAGCCATGGTGGCCGCTGCCGCAGTAGTACTGGCGCTGCTTACCAGGCCGCCAAAGAAACCGGTTGCTAAAATACCGTAGCTGCCAAAAACCTTAGTGAGCAAGGTACCCCCTATCTGCACCACGATGAACAGAAAGCCAAAGCTGATCACCTTTTGTATGGCAATGGGAGATTCAAGATGCAGCGATACCGGCTGCTCGCCACCGGACAGCTCTTTGCGGATATTATCTTTCCAGATCCAAAGCCCTGCTACCACCGACATAGCAAGTATGGGCAATGCCGCTGCAGCCAGCGATCTTTCCGAGAACAACAGAATAAGCAGCAGGTTGCGGGCAAACATAGCTTCTGTGGTAAGCAGGCAAAGCGTTTTTATTTTTTTGCTTTGCCCGGTTGACTGGGCCCGTGCTCCCAGCTCCGCCACCGTGGCGCTGCTGTTCACCAGCCCGCCAAAAATGGCGCTCAGGTATAGCCCCCTGGTGCTGAACATCCTTAGCAAAAAGTAGTTCACAAAACCGATCCCTGAAATGGCAATGATGCTGAGCCAGGCATCACTGGGATTAAACAGCTGCCAGGGATCAATATAACGGTCTGGAATAAGCGGGTAGATCACAAAACCTATCAGGCCCAATAAGATAGCACTTCTTATTTCAGAAGGCTGCAGGCCGCCGGCAAAGCGGTTCAGCTCTGTTTTCCAGGCCAGCAGCATGGTCATTATAATGGCGCCGGCAACCGGGGTAAAAATATGCCCCAGCCCTACTAAACCCCCCAGGATATAATTGGCAATTAAAGCAGCAGAGGTGGTGATCTCGGTGGTACGGTCAATGAGCAGGCTGCGTACATTGGTAATCACCACCAGCAGGAAAACGCCTATCAGGCAGGCAATGGAAAAATCCGGCCCTATTACGGTGGCCAGCATGCCCAGTAAGGCTACTATCGAAAAAGTACGGATCCCCGTTTCTTTATGAGACCACATCCGTTCCATTCCCACCAACATCCCAATGCCAATAGAAACGGCCATTTTAACAGCGATGGGACCTGTAGCATAGTGCAAAAAATTTTGATCCATTCTGATGCTCCCTGATTTACGTTTGTTTAAAGATAATAAAATGATAATAATGCATGTGGATGAAACCGGTTATAGGGCTACAGGTACTTACTTAAAAAAGTAGAAAATTTAAACAAGCTTAGCAGATGTTATCATTTTTTAGAAATTAACCTCTATTTTAGGCGGGCGCATTGAAAAAATGCCCATCATTAAGTATTAAAAAAAGAAAAATGTCCATTATTTCCAGAAGTGTGTTGCAGGCTTTAATATTAACGAAGAACGAAGAACCGAATATTCAGCGCGTATTGGACAAACTCACCTGGCTTGAGCGTGTAGTGGTGCTGGATAGCGGCAGTACAGACAAAACCATAGAGATCCTGCAATCATACCCGAACGTGGAAATACAGTATAGGGCTTTTGACAGCTTTGCACAGCAATGTAATTACGGGCTTTCGCTGATCGAATCTGAATGGGTGCTGAGCATGGATGCCGATTATGTACTGACGGATCAATTTATTGAGGAAACAAAAGCATTTGTATCAGGCGCCGGCAGCGATATAGTAGGTTATGATACCCAGTTTGAGTTCCTGATCTATGGCCGGCAGCTGATCAGCAATAATACTACCCCCAGAACAGTATTATTCAAAAGAACACTGGGCAACTATTTTGATGACGGGCATGCCCACAGGCTGCGCATCAATGGCAGGCTGGGCGCCTATAAGGCACGCATTTTACATGACGACCGCAAGCCTTTTAGCAGGTGGCTGAGCAACCAGGACGGATACTCCATTAAGGAATGCCATAAACTATTAGACCCTACTAACCCCGACCGCAATTCGGTACTCAATAAAATACGCAGGACCAAGATCTTTGCTCCCATTTTTGTATTCTTCTACTGCCTGATCATTAAACGGCTAATCTTCAGCGGCTGGGCAGGCTGGTATTATACTTTGCAAAGAACCATGGTAGAAATGCTGTTTTCACTCCGGCTGATGGAGGAACAACATTTTGATGTGAATAGTAAGAAGTAGACTTTTTATTTATCAGCTGAGATGTCTTCCAGCTTACCCAGCTCACTTTTCAGCTAAAATGCGTCCGCAGTGCAGACGCAATTGGAAAGCTATAGTATCACCCTTCCCCCCACAATAACCTTCTCCACCTTAATCCCTTCATCAAACACTACCACATCAGCGTCCATACCTGCTGCCAGCAATCCTTTCCTATGGCCCAGCTGCATGATCCTTGCCGGTACCCAAGTGATCATCTTCACGGCTTCGGGTAAGGATACTTCTCCCAGGGTGATCATGGTTCTTACCAACCGGTCAGCAGTAGCTACGCTGCCGGCAAAAGCGCTGCGGTCCGGTAATTTGGCCACCCCATCTTCCACAATCACTTTTAAACCATGATCTTTAGCGCCCAGGATGCTCTCCCCTGGCGGCATACCGGCCGCACGCATGGCATCGGTGATCAGTGCAGTACGGTCCGTGCCTTTTACTTTACAGATCAGCTTTAATAAAGGAGCAGGCAAATGAACGCCATCGGCAATGATCTCCGCATCTATTTCATCTATCAGGTATACGCTTTCGATTACGCCGGCATAACGGAAAGCATTCCGTCGCATTACGCCCGACATGCTTGAATAAAAATGTGTAGCCAGGGTGTAACCATTCTCCACTGCTTTCACCACATCTTCATACACGGCATTGGTATGTGCAATGGCAGGCAGTATATTGTTCGCCCGCAGGTACCGGCCAAAGTCCAATGCACCGGGCAGCTCCGGGGCTGCGCTCCACCGCGCAATACAGCCATCTGAACAGGTTATGATCTCTTTGTATTCTTTTTCGTCGGGGTGCCTTATATAACGGGGATCCTGCGCACCCCGTTGTTCCATATCAAAGTAAGGCCCTTCAATATGCATACCTATGAACTGTGCTCCCTGCTCATTTTTAAGCGCTGCCTGTTTGTAAATGTCCAGTGTATGCAGCAGGTCTTCTTTTTCAGCGGTGAGCGTGGTAGGCGCCATAGCGGTAGTACCGTACCTGGCGTGGGTTTGGGCAATGGTCAGGAAGGCATCTGTTGTACCGTCCATAAAATCAGCGCCGCCACCGCCATGAACGTGCATATCAATAAAACCGGGCGATACATATTTACCTGCTGCATCAATAACAATATCAGCGCGGGAAGTGATCGTTGCTTCACTGACCTGTGCAATCTTACCGCCTGCTATTAACAGGCTGCCGCCGGTGATAATGCGGTGCGGTGTGATCAGCTGTCCGTTTATGATCTTTATGGATGGCTGCATATTATCGCTTTAGCAAATTCCATGTTTTAATACGGTAACCTTTAAACGCGTAAAATACAAGGTACATATAACAGGGCAGTAAAATAATATATCCTGCCCTTACGGAATACAGATCGGCCAAACGGCCGTATATCAGTGGCAGTATGGCATTACCGCAAAGCCCCATGATCATTACAGAGGCGCCCAGCTTGGTGTAGCGGCCCAGGTCCTTTAACGCCCAGGGCCAGATGCCGGCCCATACCAGTGAATTGGCCAGGCCCAGTAATACCACAAACCAAAGCGAAATATCTGCACTATAACCAAAGAGCTGTACCCTGCCCTGCAACAGCAGTATACAGCAAGTTAATACACTGCCCAGTAATGTGCAAAACTGCAATGCGTGCAGCTGGCTTACCCATCTGGGAATAACGACGATGCCGATCACATAACCGGTAATGGTAGCAAACAGTGTGAATGACGGAAATACTTTAGCCTGCTGTAAAGACAAACCCATTGAATCCGCATAACCAATAATGGTATCCACTGCAATCACCTGCGTACCTACATGTAAAAAGATGGCAACAGCACCCAGGATCAGGTGCGGGAACTGCAGGATACTTTTTTTACCGGCATTGGCTACGGCCAGCTCCTCATTTTCCGCCTCTGTATTAATTTCAGGCAATGCGGAATAACGCACGGTAAGCCCTAACAGGAACAGCACAATGGTGATAATGGTGTAAGGCGGTATCACACGCCTTATCAGCGTATCCAGGAAAGCGGCCTTTACATCATCCGCCATGCCCGACAGCTGCGCAAACAGCGCGCTGTCATCTGCCCTTAACACTACGGCGCCTAATACCAGCGGCGCAATAATGCCTGCACCTTTGTTAAAGATGCCCATAATGCTAATGCGCTGTGCCGCCCTCTCCGGTTTGCCTAAAATGGTTACATATGGATTAGCTGCTGTTTGTAATACCGCCAGCCCCAAGCCAATGGTGAACAAACCTGTAAGGAAAAGCGGGTAAGCGCGGTAAAGCGCTGCGGGAATAAACAGCAAAGCGCCTGTAGCCATTACCCAGAAACCAGCCATGATGCCCTTTTTGAAGCCCAAACGGCGGATAAGGTAAGCCGATGGTACCGACATTACCAGGTAAGCAATATAAAAGGCAAAGGTTACCAGGTAAGATTCAAAATGGGTTAACTCGCAGGCTATACGAAAATAAGGGATGAGGATCGCATTCACCCAGGATACGAACCCGAACACGAAAAATAACATGCCAATGATCACCAGGGAAATGGCTACTTCCCTTTTCCGTAATGTGCCTGCGTGTGTATTACCCATACTGTTTATTTAATACCTTCTTTGGTTAATAATGAAGCGGATGTTTCATCCAGGAAGAACGTACAATCCGGGTGCTGCTGCAGAATGCTGGCCGGGAACAGGTTGCTCACAGGCTTTTCCAGGCTGTCCCTTACAGCTGCTGCCTTGCGTTTATCGGGTACGGAGCAGATGATATGTTTGGATAGCATGATCTGTTTTATAGACATGCTGATGGCCTGCTTCGGCACATCTTCCAGCTGCTCAAACCAGCCTTCGTTCATTTGCTGCCTGCGGCAGGGCTCATCCAGGTTTACCACAAGGTAAGGTTTGGTGGTGGTAAAATCTGCCGGGGGATCATTAAATGCCAGGTGGCCATTCTCCCCGATGCCCACCAGCGCAATGTCTATAGGATACTGTTGGATCAGCTTAGCCAGGCGCTCACATTCCTGTTCAGGATCTGCATTACCATTCACCAGCACCGCTTCTTTCAAAGGGGCTACCTTATCCAGGAAACGCTCTTTTAAATATTTACGGAAGCTGGCGGCATGTGTTTCCGGCAGGCCAATGTATTCATCCAGGTGGAACATGGTTACCTTACCCCAGTCTATACCCGGTTGGGAAATAAGCTCCTTCAGGGTTTCAAACTGGCTGGCGCCGGTGGCCAGGATCACATTGGCGCTCCCTTTTACAGAGAGCGTTCCCCGTAACAGGGCTGCTGCTTTTTTACCGGCTGCAATGCCCAGCGCAACCGCGTTTTGTTCAATTGATATGTTCATTATATAAGATTTCAGACAATGAAAGGGTTAATAATTCTATTTAACACCAGTGAGGTGCCCGTGCGTGATGGACATTTCCACCGGTTTGTTCTGTTTCCAGGCGCCACGTGTAAAGTCAGGCACATCCAGGCTTTTGGAGCGCCCGGCTACTGACTTCTCACTCAAAGGGCCAATAACGCTCCATGCTGCGGCATCATACACATCATGATCTATGGGCAGGCCGTTACGCAGGCAGTCTATCCAGCGCCAGTCCATCAAAAAATCCATACCGCCATGGCCGCCTACTTTCTTAGCCATTTCGCCCAGCTGCTTTACAATGGGCAGCGTGTACTGCTCTTCCAATTTTTTCATAGCATCATCCTCCAGCCATCCTTCATGGCTGGTAGCGATCCTGCCGGGCAGCGGATACTTTTGCGCAGCGGCCCTGGTGCCTGTAATAGCGTGTATGCGTGAGTACGGATGCGGCGATGATACATCATGCTGCACCAGAATGGTTTTACCATTGATGGTACGGATGGTGGAGATATTCATATTACCACGGAAATGACTGTTGGCAAACTGCTGAAAGTCCGGATCTTTGGCGGCAGCTTCTTTTGCCAGCGGGGCCAGCGTGAAATCATTACTGCTTACAGATACCAGATAATCCATACGGTCGCCGCGGTTAATGTTCATTACCTGGCATACCGGCCCCAGGCCATGTGTGGGATACAGGTTACCGTTACGCTGTGTATTCTCACGCAAACGCCAGTAATCATACCGTGCATTCTTATTAAAAAAGCTGTTGGCTATATCATGTATGTAAGCGCCTTCCCCGTGTACAATTTCCCCGAAGAAGCCCTGCCGTGCCATGTTCAGCGTTAGCAGCTCAAAGAAATCGTAACAGCAGTTCTCTAAAATAATGCAGTGCTTTTTATTTTTTTCAGATGCTTCTACCAGCTGCCAGCATTCTTCCACGGTTTTGGCGGCCGGTACTTCTACGGCTACATGTTTACCATGGTTCATGGCATAAGTGGCAATAGGCGTATGCAGCTCCCAGGGTGTGGCTATATATACCAGGTCTATATCAGGGCTTTCACATAATTGTTTCCAGGCATCTTTTTTACCGGCATACAATACCGGGTTATGCCCGGAGCCTTTCAGCTTTTCTCTGGCGGCTTCGGCCTGCTGCGTTCTGATATCACACAGGCCGTTAATGGAAACCCCGTCAATATAATTAATGCGCGGCACAGCAGCGCCGCCCCGGTTACCCAGGCCTACAAAACCAATACGCACCGTATCCAGCTTAGGGGCTGCATAACCACACATATTAAAATGCGGGGCGCCTGTTGGCGGCTGGTATTGGCGTACCACGTTAGTGGCCATGCTGGTTAAAGGATTAGCAGCCATGATACCGGTTCCCAGTAAACCGGTAAGCTTCAAAAAATCCCTGCGGTTATTTCCCATAGTTCATAGTTTATTATTGTACAAATACGGTTTTGGCGGAGGTGCGATATAGCCGTTCCTGTTCTTCAAAAACCTGCTGATAGTTACCGGCGGCCCTCCGCCCCGACATGGTAACCGGTTGTATAAATACAGTTTCCTTCCCTGATAAAGCTGCTGCCAGCGCCACATTGCCCCAGCTGATAATACCGGGTACGTGAATGGCCATATTAAAAAAGTCAATGCCTTCCCGCTCATCAAACACATAACTTACCGGACATTGGCGCAGGGTTAATGTACCGGCCCCGCTGTTGATGGCATTGTAAAAAAGCGCGGCAAGGCCCGGCTCTTTTTCTGCATCAATAGAAAAGGTGGTTGGGTGATAGCTTGCTTTAATGTAGGCGGTAATTACCTGCAGCTGCCCCACCCATCGCGCCATTACACTATTGCCTAGCCACATGGCAGAGCGGGCCAGTGTATGAAAGCGCGGTAAGCGCCCGTCTGTTCTGTCTGCGCTGGCGGATGAACATTCACCAATGCCCCACAGGTCGGCCAGTATAATGTTTGTGCCCCGGTATTGTTGTAAAAGCGCTGCGGGTATACTGTCTTTTCCCTTTGATGAAAGAAGCAGCAGATACCTGTGCGATCCGGCGGCAGGTAATAGCGATAAGGGTATCAGCTGGCCTTCTGTCGTTTCCAGTGTTATCCTTTCCCATTGCTGCTGCGGAGCATAAGTATGTGCTTCCTTCATCTCCGGGCCGTCAATCAAACCTAAAACCACCTTTAATGCTTTTCTTTTTTCAGCCGTATCTGTTACTGCCGGCCTAAGCTTATTCCCCTGCTGTTTGCAATAGGCTGCAATGCCCGTTACCAGCGGGTTACGCTGGCCACCGGGGAATACCTGCAGCTGCTGTGCGGGTAGTAAAGTAAAGGGCGTTTCTTCAATGGGCGTACCATCTCCTTTACCTTTCAGGTGAAGGTCCATCCAGCCTAACAGGGCGCTGCGCATTTCCGGCCAGTAGCCGTGCGTGGTATCAAACAGCTGGTATGCCAGTGCACCGGGTGCATGATACAGCCCGTAAATGCTGCGTACATTCTCATAGCTGCGCAGCATTTCTGCCGGTTTAAAAGTAGCGCTGGCATCTTTCAGTGCGCTGCATATTTTTAAAGCGCGGGGCGCTGTGAGGCCCAGCACGCCTGCTTCTTCCGTGAAGGTGAACCCGCCGGGCAGCAGCTCGCATACGCAGTTAGAGTTCATGATGTAAGATTCAAAGGTGCCTACGCTCACTACCGGCATGGCTGCTTTTATACGTGTATCCATAGCCGATAGCCACATGGTTTGGTTACCGCCGCCGCTGGCGCCGGTAGCGCCTATTCTGGCGGTATCCACATACGGTAAGGAACATAGCAGGTCTACCCCGCGTATATTATCTGCTACCTGGCTGCCCAGCAATGTTTCGCTAATATTCAGCAAAGATGCGCCCAGGTTAGCGCCGTGATATTCTGCTACGCCATGCTCCGTAGTGCGCTCACCGGAGCCCCAGGCATCTATATTCAAACATACATAACCATGCAGGGCCAGCGTGTGTGCGCAGGACTGCACCATTTCACCGGCCTTTCCATCCGACCAGTGGCCGTGCATATTGATCACGGCAGGGAAAGGCCCCTTACCATCCGGCACGTACAGGTTAGCGGTAGCATACACGCCGGGCCGGGTCTGGAACCAGATGTTGCGCACGGAATAACCTTTTAGCTGGCGGCGGCCGGTTTCCTTCATCTGCAGCGGCAGCTGGTGATCAATGTAAATGTTACCATGCTGCTGAATATCAGCCCTGAGCGTAACGCGCTCTTTTTCCCAGGCAGCCAGGTTATCCGGCAGCGGGAACAGGCGGTTCTGCAAGGCTGCGCGGGCCTTCAGCTCCGCCGCAACAAGGTCAGACGGGGCTTTTGTTTGTGCAAAAGCACCGGCCGGCATTGATAATAAACAAACCATCACTATCAGGAATACACGCATTTTCATATAAGGTTTTAATTCACATCCCACCATAAACGGGTAGCAGCATTATCCGGCCCGTTCAGCATGTCCTGCGCTTTCTTCAGCTCCACACCGTTGGTAGCTGCATCTACTGATGAATAAGGCAGGCGTTTTATAAAGGTGCCCACGGGCAGGTCTGCATTATCAGATTGTAACAGCGGGTACATTACCGGGTAACCGCTGCGGCGGAACTCAGCCCAGGCCTCTACCCCATCCGGATAAAGGCATAACCATTTCTGTGTACCTATCTGCACACGCTGTACTGCTGTACCGGCATCCCATTTAACCGGTGTAGCGGCTACTGCAGGCGAATTGGCTTCATCACCCGGCGCTACCGGTACTGCTGCTGATTGTATATAGTTATTAATAACAGTGGCATCTGTAATACCCCATTCTTCCATGCTTACGGTGATCCCTTTTTCATACAATTCCTGTGCGGTGCCGCCCATGTTCCAGCCGTTCAGCGCACCCTCCGCCCGCAGGAAATAGGCTTCTGCCGCATGCAGCACCGGCTGCGTAACCGTGGAATTAGCCACCCAGGCGCCTGCTGCGGGATTCCAGGTAACCCAGCGGGGACCTATGTTCGACGTTTGTGCGGGCCTATTACCCGGCAGGTTAATGGCTGTTGCGGAAGATCCGTTGCGTAAACCTTTGAACTGCCCGGTGGCCACTGCCGGCTGAAAGTATACCGGCAAACGCGGATCTGCATACCCTTTCAGGTACGAGGCCATGGTGGAGCTCATACTAAATTCCGTATTCGCGGCATTAAATGCAAGGCCATTGGCATCATCCCCGTTCAGGGAACGTTTAATATAAGCAGATTCACTGCTAAGGGTCATCACCCCGGAAGTAACGGCGGCTTCGGCCTGTTGCCTGGCAAGATCCGGCGCCACGTTGGAGATGCGTAAGGCTAAGCGCAGGCGCAGCGTGTTGGCAAAGGCGATCCATTTTTTGGTATCACCGCCATACATAATATCGTAGCTGCCGAAAACATTTGCGCCATTCAGCGTTTTAAGATTGGTCACCGCAGAATCCAGGCGTTTGAACATATCCTCATAGATCTTGTCCTGCGGATCATACGGGATGGCTGTGCTGCTTTCTCCCGCATGGAAGTAAGGCACCGGGCCATAATAATCCGTAAGGCGGTGAAACACGTACACATACATGATATTGGCCAGCGCATACTCACCGGAAGCAGCCTGTGTATTTTCAAAAATAGTTTGCAGCTGTGGCAGGGTAAGCACATACGTTACAATACCCGGGCGGGAAAGCCAGGTATCATTCAGCGCATACCGGTCAGTGGTAAAGCTGGTAGTGGTAAGCGCATAATATTGTGCATACAGGTCCGGCATAAGAATGGAAATGGTCTGGTAATAAGAGCGCTGTATGGTGGCGGCAGATTGTGCCCTCGAAAACATGAATGGCAGCTCCGTAGGCCCGGCCTCCGTGATCTTGGCCGGGTTGGTATTAATATCGCTGAAATTTTTGGTACAGGCTGTAAAGGATACCGCGAATGCTATTAACAGGAAGAAAATATTTTGCTTGTTCATAAGATCGCTTTAAGAGAATTTAGAATGACACACCAACATTTAATCCATAGCTGCGGGTACCTGGCAGCAGGCCGCTTTCAATACCCTGATAATTACTGCTGCCAATAGCTACCTCCGGATCAACCGGTATGGTACGTTTGCCAATGCCCGGTATATCCATCAGGGATTTGCCTTTGTACAGGAAGAACAGGTTCCTGCCGGTAAGGGATACACGCACACGTTTTACCCGTGTTTGATCAAAGTTCCAGTCGTATGAAAGCGATAGCTCGCGTAAGCGGAAGTTAGTGGTGCTGTAAGCAAAAAAACCTGCATAACCTGTACGGCCGCCCTGTGATACGGACGACCAGAGCTGTTCCGCACTCACGGCTTTGGCATTGGGCGTACCATCTGCCATTACACCGGGTAATATTAAACCGCCTTCACGGTACTTTGTAGTGTAATCAGCAATCCCGAAATAAGCCATCATTGCATCGGTACCGGATACCAGTATACCGCCCACACGGCCGTCCAGCAGGAAGGAGAGCGTGAGCTTTTTATACTGCAGCTGGTTGTTCCAGCCAAGGGTGTAATCCGGATTAAAGTTGCCGATCCTCTGCAGGGTGCTGATCACCGGCAGCCCGTTTGCATTTACCAGGTACTGCCCTGTTTTTGCATCTTTGGCCCAGTCGTAATCATAAATATCGCCATAGGAGCCGCCCGGTTTTATAAGCAGGCTGCCTAAACCGGTAGCAGTAGAGAGGCTGGCCTGGGTAACAGACGAGCTCAGAGAGATCACTTTGTTGCGGTTCAGCGCAAAGTTCACACTGGTGTTCCAGCTAAGGTCTTTGGTTTGTACCGGTGTGGCAGACAGCATAGCTTCTATGCCCTTGTTCTGGATATTACCGGCATTCACATACTGCTGGTTATACCCGGAGGCCTGTGGCAGGCCCAGGAAAATAAGCTGGTTAAAGGTATTGCTTTTATAAAACGTAGCATCCAGCCCTATGCGGCCATCCAGGAACTTCCATTCCAGACCCGCTTCCCAGGAACGTGTTTTTTCCGGTTTCAGGTTATTGATGTACTGCGTTACATCACGCGACACAAAGCCATTACCGGCGCCGGGGCTGTACGTATAGGTTTGTACCAGCAGGTACGGATCCGCATCGTTACCCACCTGCGTAAAAGAGCCACGCAGCTTTGCAAAGCTGATCCAGGCGGGCATTTGCACCATATCCGACAGGATGAGGGAGAGGCCGGCAGAGGGATAAAAATAGCTGTGCGGGGAAGGTAAGGTAGAGGACCAGTCGTTACGCGCACTTACATCGGCATACAGCCATTTGCGGAAGCTCAGCTGGGCATTGGCATATACGGACTGGATCTCCTTATCAACAATAATGCTGGAAAAAGAAGGTGCTGTGGCAAAGTTCAGGTTAAAGTGGTTGGGAATGCTTAAACCATTGGCAAAGGATTGAGAGTTATAACCTTTTGAGCGCAGCACAGATGCGCCCAGGTTATAGCTGATGCCAATGTCTGAGCTGATATTGTTAGCGCCGGATAACAGCACATCCATATTGCGCTCCCAGTGGTTTACAAAGGCCTCCTGGTAGCGGCCACCGGCATTGGTGGTAATGGGCAGGGTGCCTGCAAAAAAGCTGCCGGTAATTTTATCGTCATAACGGTCAAGGCTATACCGGCCCTGTAAGCTCAGCCAGTCAGTGAACTGGTATTTGGCGGAGCCTACCAGCATTATGCGGTTACGCTGCTCGCTTACATTGGTGCGGTACACATCCCAGTAAGGGTTCTGGAAAATGGAGGAGTTGGTCCAGTAAAAAGGTACCGGCTGCCCGTTGCTGCTGTTATAGTTCTCAAAGTGTTTTAGGGAATCGGCCGGCATATCCCGCGGCATGATCAGCGCTTCGTTGGTAACGCCATTATCGCCTAACCTGGGCTTGTTGCGGATCTCCTGGCTTACGTAGGTGAGCTTTACATCCGTGGTTAGTTTGGGAATGATCTCCGTATTCAGCCGCAGGTTCAGCGTATTACGGGTTAAGCCGTTCTCCGGCACAATACCGTTGTTATTGTTATAGGTGTAAGAAGCATAACCACGCATTTTATCTGTACCGCCGGATACGTTCACAGAATGATCTGTAGTGATACCGGTGCGGTAAAAATCGCGCAGGTTACCGGCATAGGTAGTGGCAGGCGCACCGTAGCTCTGGCCGGCCTGTGCGCCAAACACGCCACCGTTACCACGGCCGTATTTATTTTGCAGGTCCATCAGCAGGTAAGGCTGGTCTACCGTAACACCACCATTATAATTTACCGCCAGTTTGCCTTTTGCACCGCTTTTAGTGGTGATGATCAGGGCGCCGTTAGCTGCACGGTTACCATATAAAGCAGCTGCTGCAGGGCCTTTCAGTACCGTGATAGATTCTACATCTTCCGGGTTTACGCTGGCAGCGCCATCACTGCCGGAGTAACCGCTGCTTAAGCTTTTTTGCTGCGTAGCTACTGTGTTGGCAGAACCGCTGCCCCCTTGCTCTGTGGTCATGGTATTATCAATAGGCACACCATCTACTACTATCAGCGCATTATTATTACCGCTGATAGAGCGGTTACCGCGCAATACGATCCTGGCAGCGCCGCCAGGGCCAGATGCGACCGGGGTAACTACCGCCCCTGCTATTTTTCCGCTTAAGCTGCTGACGATGTTAGCGCCGGGATTCTTAACGCCATTAATGGCGGTTGCATCCAGCTGCTGGGTAGCATAACCCAATGACCTGGTCTGGCGTTTAATACCCAGCGCCGTAACCACTACGGCATCCAGCTGGCCTTCGCTGGCCGCTAACACTACGTTTTTATTTTCACTTCCGCTCACTGGCAGCATTTTGGCTGTAAAACCAATGAAGGTGAATACGAGGGTATCTTTTGTATCTGCTTCAATAACATAAGCTCCGTTTTCATTTGTAGTGGTTCCTTTATTGGTTCCTTTTACCAACACGGTTACGCCGGTAAGCGGCGTTTTCTTTTGATCCGTTACTACACCGGTTACTTTTTGCGATGCCTGTGCCAGGGCGCTTTTCCCCGGAAGTATTGCAAACAGCAAACCGATGCCCAATGCAAGTAAACGATGCATTTTACATCTCATGGTATATAGTATTTTGGTTGATAATTGTATTGTCCGTTTAAAATTAATATAAAACCTATAGCCTTCACCGGTAGTGCCGGTATATATTAGCGATAACGTTATCGAGAACGCTCTCGCCTGATAACAGGGCTTTTTACAGGTAGTACGTGTATTGCTTTTTTACTTTCTTACAGTGGATTCCCGCACGATCAATGTGCTGGGCAATACGACTTCTTCAGGTGGAAAACGTTTTTTGGTAATGTGCTTTAACAGCAGCTCACAGCTGATCTTACCAATTTCAAAGGCGGGTTCTGCTACGGTGGTTAAGGAGGGAGAGATAAGTGCGGAAGCGGGATCATTGGTAAAGCCGATCACACCGGTCTCTTTACCAATTTTAATGTTGTGCTGCTTAAGGGCTAACATGGCTCCAATAGCTTTACGGTCATTCACACCGAAAATAGCATCGGGCCTTTTTTTACAGGATAATAATTTTTGTGTGTCTGCCTCACCGCAATCCTGCGAAAAACCGGAGTGGATGATGAACTGCTCATGGAGCGGCAGGTTATGTTTTTCCAGCGCATCCTGGTAACCTTTTAATCTTTTCTCCGTCATGGCAATGCCGCGCGGGCCGGCCAGGTGCGCTATCCTGGTATAACCCTGCTGAATAAGGTGCTCCGTAGCCATAAAGGCGCCGTTATAATCATCCTGCATTACCTTAGAGGTATCTATAGTAGGTGATACGCGGTCAAAGAACACTACATGAATACCTTTGTCTGTGAGCTCGCTGAAATGTTTGAAAGAAGACGCGCAGGAGGATACCAGGAAACCCGCGAAACTGGAAATGTTCAGGTTGTGTGTAATGTCTATTTCCCGCTCTTCGGCATCATTGGTAATGAACAGCATAATGTTGTATCCCTTGCTGTACGCCACTTCTTGGATGCCTGTAATAACAGTGGAGAAATAATAATTGGTTACAAAAGGCAGGATAATACCTATGTTATTGGTTTTTCCTTTTGCTAAGCCGGTGGCGTTCACATTCGGTTTATAATCCAGCGCTTTGGCCATTTGCAGCACCTTTTCGCGTGTTTCCTTATTAACATCATAGGTATCGCGTAAAGCCCTGGACACCGTGGCTACGGAAATATTCAGGTTACGCGCAATATCCTTTATAGTGATCATACTGGCCATAAGCGTAGATACAGGTGTGGTAATTATGCCGGCTGGATGATACCGGACCTGAGTATGCTTCTAATATAACTGGTATTTCATTCATGCGCATAAAAAATTATGTAAACGTTCTCGGGCGTAGTGGTTTATACCGGGCATGCTTATTGGTGTTTTCATTTAAAAATGCAGCATGAGCCAGATAATTACGCTTACCAGGCCTGATAAGCAAACTACCAAAGGATCACAGTCCGTTCCTGTTACGTTGCGGATCAACCAGCAGCCTGTTACTGTAACAATATTACCCTGGGTGAGCCTGCTGGACCTTTTAAGAGAAACCCTGCAGCTCACCGGCACAAAAAAAGGCTGTGATCACGGGCAATGCGGGGCCTGCACTGTATTATGCGATGGTAAGCGCATACTCAGCTGCCTTACCCTGGCTGTTATGAAGGAAGGGGCAGATATTACCACCATAGAAGGTATTGCTGATGGAGAAGCACTGCATCCCCTGCAGCAGGCGTTTATTGACCACGACGCTTTCCAGTGTGGTTATTGCACCCCGGGGCAGATCTGCAGCGCGCTGGGTATGATAGCAGAAGGCAAAGCCAAAACCCGTGCAGAAGTAAAAGAGCTGATGAGCGGTAACCTGTGCCGCTGCGGCGCCAATACCAATATTATTAACGCCATTATGCAAACAATGGAGGAAGGTAACCATGAATAACTTCACCTATACCCGCGCCCATAGTATAACAGAAGCCCTGCAGCATAGCGGCAGTACGGGTACGCGTTTCATAGCCGGCGGCACCAACCTGCTGGATCTTATGAAATATGATCTTACGCATCCTACGGGGTTGGTAGATATCAACCCTGTAACAAGCTGCCATAATATTGAGGCTACCCCGCAGGGAGGTTTATACCTGGGCGCACTGGCTACCAATGCAGCCACGGCCTATCATCCTTTGGTGGAGGCGCATTACCCGCTATTGTCAAAAGCCATACTGGCCGGCGCTTCTGCACAGATCCGCAATATGGCCACCAACGGCGGTAACCTGCTGCAACGCACACGCTGTTATTATTTTTATGATGCTGCAGCACCCTGTAATAAACGGGAGCCTGGTACCGGCTGCGCAGCCATACCCGGCTATAACCGCATCATGGCTATACTGGGCACCAGTGAACATTGCATTGCGGTTTTCCCGTCTGATATGTGTGTGGCGCTGGCTGCACTGGAGGCTACTGTACTTATTAATGGACAGCATGGGGAGCGGCAGATACCTTTTGCGGAATTTCACCGTTTACCGGGCGATCATCCCGAAAAGGATAATGTATTAGCAGATGATGAAATGATCACAGGTATTGTTTTACCCGCCGAAGGTTTTAAGGACCATTATTCTTACCTGAAATTAAGGGACCGTAACTCCTATGCTTTTGCGCTGGTAGCTGTAGCCACCGGGCTAGCCCTGGAAGATGGCTTGATACGCACCGCACGTATTGCCTTGGGTGGCGTAGCGCATAAACCCTGGCGCATACCGGAAGCAGAAAATTTCCTGCAGGGCAAAATACCTGACCGGAAAAACTTTGCTGCGGCTGCAGACCTGCTGCTGAAAGGCGCACGCGGCTACGGGCATAATGATTTTAAGATAGAGCTGGCAAAACGTGCCATTATACGCAACTGCATGATGGCGTTAGACCCGGCTACACAATTACCGGGCGCACAGCCGTCTTTATAAAATACTGAACATGCAAACAGGAAAACCATTAATAGGTCAGCCGCTGAACCGGCTGGAAGGTGCGCTGAAAGTGACCGGCGCTGCAAAATATGCAGGTGAGTACCATGCAGAAGGACTGTTGTACGGATATGTGGTGAACAGCACTATCACCAAAGGGAAAATTATCCGTATGCATACACATGCTGCACGGCGGCTGCCAGGTGTGGTGGAAATATTCACACATGAGAACCGGCCCTCCCTGGCCTGGTTTGATATGCAGTATGCAGATATGGATGTGCCACCCGGCTCTCCTTTCAGGCCACTGCATGATGAAGAGATCAAATATAACGGGCAGCCCATTGCGCTGGTAGTAGCCGAAACTTTTGAGCTGGCCCGCTATGCTGCCACTTTAATTGAAGTGGAGTATGAAGAAGTGCCTTTTGAAACAGACCTGCAGCAATTTGCACATAAAGCACGTGCACCCAAACCGGGCATGGCCACCATGTTAAAACCACCGCCGCCTAAACCTATGGGCAATGTGGAAGCCGCTTTCCAGACCGCTGCTGCTGAAGCTTCCGGAAGATTTATACATGGTACGGAACATCATAACCCGCTGGAATTATTTGCCACCACTACTATGTATGAAGGCAAAGGCAAGCTCACTATTTACGATAAAACACAGGGTACGGTGAATTGCCAGCTGTATGTAGCCAATGTATTTGGATTACATTATAAGAATGTAAGAGTGATATCGCCATATGTAGGCGGCGCTTTTGGCTCCGGGCTACGCCCGCAGTACCAGCTTTTCTTATCCGTAATGGCAGCGCTGGAATTAAAACGGCATGTACGCGTTACCCTGGAAAGGCACCAGATGTATACTTTTGGCCACCGCCCGCCTACCATACAGGAAACGCATTTTGCAGCAGATGCCACCGGCAAGGTAACAGCGCTGGAACATACGGCCATAGCGGAAACATCGCGCTTTGAAGATTATACGGAAGTAGTGGTGAACTGGTCGCATATGCTGTACCCTGCGCCTAATGCCAGCTTTAAATATAAGCTGGTGCCCCTGGATGTATATACCCCGCTGGATATGCGCGCACCCGGTGGCAGCACCGGCCTACATGCCATTGAAGCAACGATGGATGAGCTGGCGTACCACTTACAAATAGATCCGCTGGAGCTGCGGCTGCTGAACTATGCGGAAAAAGATGTCAGCACCGGCCGCCCCTATTCCAGCAAAGAGCTGCGGGAATGTTTCAAACAGGGTGCTGCCCGCTTTGGATGGGAGCAGCGTAACCCGGAACCACGCAGCATGCGCCGGGGTAATAAGCTGGTAGGCTATGGCATGGCTACCGGCATTTGGGAAGCCATGACCATACCAGCACGCGCACAGGCCATACTCACGAAAGACGGTAAGCTGCATGTAAGCAGCGCAGTAACGGATATAGGTACCGGCACGCTTACGGTAATGACGCAGATAGCGGCAGATGAATTAGGCCTGCCCATAGAAGATGTTACTTTTTCTTATGGCGATAGTAAAATGCCCTTTGCACCTATACAGGGCGGCTCTTTCACCGTATCTACCGTAGGATCGGCCATCAAGGCGGCCGGCAAAGTGCTGCGCAAAAAGCTCTTTAAAAAGGCCCAACAGCTGGATGGCTCCCCGCTAAAAAATGCCAGCCTGGAAGAGGTAGTATTTAAAGACGGCCGTATTTTTTTGCAAACAGATGCTGCCAGGGCCGTGACCTTCCGGGAAATAATAGCAGGCAACAAGGGAAAAGAAATAAAGACCACCAATTTTTCTGTACCCAATGTGTTTAAATTAAAGAAATATTCAAGAGCTGCGCATAGCGCTGCATTTGTAGAAGTAGAAGTGGATGAAGAGCTGGGGGTTGTGAACGTTACCCGCGCCGTAACAGCTGTAGCAGCCGGCAATATCATTAACCCTAAAACAGCCAGGAGCCAGATCCTGGGCGGTATGGTATGGAGCATTGGCAAAGCATTACGGGAAGAGACCATCAGCGATCATCATTTAGGGAAATACATTAACCAGAACCTGGCTGAATACCACCTTCCGGTACACGCAGACATACACGAGCTGGATGTAATATTTGTAGAAGAAAAAGACACCATTGTAAATGAGCTGGGTAGTAAAGGATTAGGCGAAATTGGTTTGGTAGGTATGCCACCGGCCATTGCCAATGCTATATTTCATGCTACGGGAAGGCGGGTGAACCGGTTCCCGATCCATATGGAGACCCTGATCTGTTAAAAAACAGCACCTGCTTACCAATAGTTAGTAACTTTTTTTATATTGCCAATCACACGGTTAGCCCTGTAACGCACGCTCAGAAAGGAACTTTGTGTCCCTCCCGCTTTTAAAAAGCAAAGTGAATGATTAACTTTGCCGCCTATACGCATTTGTATTAACCAAGGGACGTCATTGATCTTATTATATATTTTAAGAACCCAAACACCGTTTATCTTAACCATGAAGCACAAGGATCTATTGTTGAAAAAATGTACAAATGCGGCCGTTTTTCTGTTAATGATGAGGACTATTTTACTAAGCACATCAGCAAAAGCACAGTACATAGAAAAAGAGCGGGACGACACCATCCGCCTGTTTGCTAAAACACCTTTTGATACTCTAGCGGCCAGGAAAGCATTAGCACTGGGCAAGGGCACTATTAAAGGAGTTGCTTTTACCAAACCTAAAACGAACCTGGGTTACAAAGCGCCCTTGGCTAAAAAGATCTATGCCAATAAAATTAAGATCATTTTATTCCCGGTAACGCCTTACCTGGAAGAATACCTTGACCTTAAGAAAAAGGAAAATCCCAGGAAGCTGAAATATGCCTACATCTCTCCCGATGCCTGGCGCTTTCGCCTGGAAGCTATTACCAATAGCGATGGTGAGTTCACCTTTCCGGATATGAAACCCGGCAAGTATTACCTGCAGGCCGTGCTGAACTGGAGTTCCGGCGCTTATTACGACCGTTATACCGGTACGGGTTATAATAGCTATGGCGGTGGTACCGATTACTACCAGCGGGAGTATTATAATGTCGGGCACGCCGACTTGCTGGAAAAGTATGTAGAAGTGGAGAAGGATGGAGAGGTAGTGAATGTGAAGCTGAAGTAGCAGCACACTACTTTAGCGATATTAAGTAATGATCGTACGATCATTACTTAATTCTTTGTTCGTACAGCTTAGGTCCTTTAATACCTTTCTTTTCATACATTTCCCTGTTCATCTGGAAATGGCTTTCACTCATCATGTTCAGATAATTTTCCAGCGGTTCCAGGCCGGCTGCTTTCCGCCGCTCATTCACGGATGCAGGATCTTCCAGCGGTTTGGGAATGGCCTGGCAGCTATCTATATTATAAGTGACCTGTGTGCCGTACACCTGCTTACCACCGGTATTCAGCCGTACGCGGTCTGTTAAATAAGCCAGGTCTTTGGGGGATGCATTTTTATTGGCTACCTGCTGCTCCATAGCCTTAATTACCTGCTGCTGAAATGCAGGCCATTTATCCAGGTGCTGTACCAGCAGCCAGAAATGATGCGCACCCTGCTCCCCTACCATATCACTGCCGGGATAACCATAACTATCCAGCATTTTTTTCAGTCTTTTATGATGGGAAGTGAATACGCTGTCTTTAAAGTGCTGCCATTGGGGAGAATCAAAGGTGAGCCCTTTCGGTGGCAGGCCTGCTGCCTGCTGGTCAGTAACCACCATTTTTGCTAAAGTATCTGCAAGGGCCGGATTGGTTTGCGCGTTAGCCAGGCCATTTAACAATATGCAGCAAAAGAGGAACGGGATTATTTTCATATGCAGTTGCGATGAGGAGCATAAATATAATCTTTTCCGGTTGCCGGATCGAAGCGGTTTGTTAATAAGCACCCATAGCTGTGAAAAATAGCTATGCGAATATCCGCTCTTTTATTTTGATAATCATCTATTTATAAGCACCCTATCAATATTGGATTGTTAATCGCCTTGCTTGGCTAATATTTTTAGTATATAATTGCTAAAAATATTGGTGAAACATGATAACGATAGGAAAAGCGGCAAATTCCGCCATGTCCGCCACTAAACAAGAGATCATTAGTCAATTGCAAAAAGAGCTGTTGCTTTTGCAGGGGTTTAAACCAGCGTTAAATGCGGCTGTTCACGCAGGTCTTGAGCCTGTGGAGGCGGCATTTCCCAACGCGGTTTTTCCTACAGCAGCCGTTCATGAATTTTTAAGTGACGCTGCAGAACAGGCAGCAGCTACCACCGGGTTTATTGCCGGCCTGCTGGCCCCCTTGATGCAGCAGGGCCGTGTTTGTGTATGGATCAGCGCAGCACGCACCCTTTTTCCGCCTGCATTGGCAATGTTTGGCATAGCACCCGACCAGATCATTTTTGTAGATCTGCAACGCGAGCGGGATGTGTTATGGGCCGTGGAAGAAGCGTTGAAATGTGAAGGGCTGGCAGCTGTGGTAGGCGAAATGCGCGACATTAGCTTTACCGCATCCAGGCGGCTGCAGCTGGCAGTAGAGCAAAGCAGGGTAACCGGTTTTATACTGCGTCATCAGCCACGTGATCTGAACGCAAATGCCTGTGTGGCCCGGTGGAGGATCACCCCATTGCCCAGCGGGCCTATTAACAATATACCCGTCATTGGCTTTCCCCGCTGGCATATAGCACTTATAAAAGTGCGCAATGGAAAACCCGGCGAATGGCAGCTGGAATGGGCACAGGGCCGGTTCAACATGATCACTGAAAATATTGCATTACAACCGCAGGCGGATATACGAAAAATAGGATAACATGCCCAAACGTTTTGTAGCCATATGGTTCCGTCATTTAATCACAGACTGGTTGATCATCCGCAGGCCAGAATTACAGCATCAGCCTTTTATACTGGCGGCGCCTGATCACGGACGTATGGTAATAACAGCGGCCAGCGCTGCTGCGCAGGCACAGGGCATTTTTGTTGGAATGGTGCTGGCAGATGCCAGAGCTATTGTTCCTGCGCTACAGGTATTTAACAACAAACCCGGGTTAGCGGAACAATTACTGAAAGCGCTTTGCAAATGGTGTATACGTTATACCCCTGTTGCCGCCACAGACCTGCCCGACGGTTTGATACTGGATGCCAGTGGCTGTGCACATTTGTGGGGTGGAGAACAACCTTACCTGCAGGAGATCATTACCCGCTTAAAGGCTTTTGGCTACCATGTACGTGTAGCCATTGCAGATACCATTGGTACCGCATGGGCGGTAGCGCGGTATGGAAAGGTTACGTGCATTATTAAAAGCGGAGAGCAGGCCACTGCCCTGCTGCCCTTACCACCAGCTGCACTGCGCCTGGAACCGGATCTGCTGGAACGTTTACAAAAGCTGGGCCTGTACCAGGTTAACAGTTTTATAAACATGCCGCGTTCCGCGCTGCGCAGGCGTTTTGGACAGGAGCTGCTTTGCCGGATAGACCAGGCCCTGGGCCGGGAAGAGGAAGCTATTGATCCGCTGTTGCCCATTCCCCCCTACCAGGAACGGCTGCCCTGTTTAGAACCCATACTAACGGCAACGGGTATTGAAATTTCGCTGCAACGGCTGCTGGAAACACTTTGCAACCGCCTGCAGCAAAAAGGCAAAGGACTGCGTACTGCCGTTCTTAAAGCATACCGGGTGGATGGGAAGATAGAACAGGTGGAAATTGGCACTAACCGCGCATCACACAATGCCCGTCATCTTTTTAAACTGTTTGAAAATAAGATCCCTACTATTGAACCGGCCTTAGGCATAGAGCTTTTTATACTGGAAGCGCTCCGTGTGGAAGATGCTTTTTCCCAGCAGGAAACATTGTGGACCGGCGGTTGCAGCCTGGAAAGCATTACCCTGGCGCAGTTGACAGACCGGCTGGCCGGTAAAACAGGCATGCATACCATTCGCCGTTATTTGCCTGTACAACATTACTGGCCGGAGCGGTCTGTTATCCCCACCGCTTCCATGCAGGAAAAACCAGCTACTCCCTGGCGTACGGACCGTCCCCGCCCCACACAGCTGTTGCGGGAGCCGGAGCCGGTAGAGGTAAGCGCCCCCATACCCGACTATCCGCCCATGTTATTTACATACAAAGGCAAGCTGCACTACATAAAAAAGGCAGATGGCCCTGAACGTATTGAACGCGAATGGTGGCTGGAGGAAGGGCCGCACAGGGATTATTATGCGGTGGAAGACCAAGACGGCCGCCGTTACTGGCTTTTCAGGTCGGGACATTATGATGAGAATAAACCGCATTGCTGGTTCATTCATGGCTTTTTTGCGTAAGAAAATGAGATGAGGTATGTACACTGAATTACAGGTTACCACTAATTTTAGTTTCCTGCGGGGCGCCTCTCATCCGGAAGAGCTGGTAGGGCAGGCCTTTGCTTATGGTTATAAGAAGATCGCCATTACAGACCGTAACACGCTTGCGGGCATTGTGCGCGCGCATGTAGCTGCCAGGGGAAAAGATATACAGCTCATTCCCGGCTGCCGGCTTGACCTGATGGACGGCCCCAGCCTGCTGGCATATCCCACCAATAAAGAAGCCTATAGCCGGCTTTGTAACCTGCTGACAGAAGGTAATCTGAGAACGGAGAAAGGCAAATGTGAGCTGTTTAAGGCCGATGTATATAAATATGCCAAAGGCATAAAGTTCATTGTAATACCGCCTGATGCGTTAAACACAAGCTTCAGCTTTGAACCGGATTTCCAACAGGCACTGAAGGCATACCGGGAAGCTTTGGGCGATGACCTGTACCTGGCTGCATCCCGCAGCTACCAGGGCGATGATGCCAAAAAGCTCTACCGGCTTTCGGAGCTCTCCGGACAATTACACATCCCCCTGGTGGCTACCAATGATGTGCATTATCACCATACTACGCGCCGCCAGCTGCAGGATGTGCTCACCTGCATCCGTGAAAAATGTACTATCCATAATGCCGGCTTCCGGCTGCATCCTAATGCAGAAAGGTATCTGAAACCCATGGATGAAATGCAGCGCCTGTTCCGGCAATACCCCGATGCCATCCTCCGTACACAGGAAATTGCGGAAGCCTGTCAGTTCTCGCTGGATATGCTGCAGTATGTATATCCTGAAGAGCTGACCAGCAATGGCCGCAGCCCGCAGGAAGAGCTAACTATTCTTACCTGGGAGGGCGCCCGGCAGCGGTTTGGCAATGACATTCCTAAAAAAGTAAAGGACGCCATTGTTTACGAGCTTAACTTCATTAAAGATAAAAATTATGCCCCCTACTTTTTAACTGTGCATGATATTGTACGTTATGCAAGGGAGCAGGATATTTTATGCCAGGGCCGGGGGTCGGCGGCCAATTCCACGGTTTGTTACTGCCTGGGCATTACTTCTGTTGATCCCTCAAAATTCGATCTGCTGTTTGAGCGTTTTATTTCCTCTGCACGGAATGAGCCCCCTGATATTGATGTGGACTTTGAGCATGAGCGGCGGGAAGAAGTGATGCAATACATTTACAAAAAGTATGGCCGCGACCGTGCAGCTATTGTGGCAACGGTAACGCAGCAACGCCAAAAAGGCGCTATCCGCGATGTAGGCAAAGCAATGGGCTTATCGGTAGATACCATTAACCGCTTATCCGCCTCCATCTGGGACTTTACGGAGGAATGGTTTGAGGAGCACCGCCTTACAGAACAGGGATTGAATGCCAATGATCCGTTGCTGCGGAAAGTGTTACAGCTTACCGGGCAGCTCATGGGTTTTCCACGGCAGCTGGGGCAGCATACCGGGGGTTTTGTAATTACACAGGGAAAATTGTCGGACCTGTGCCCCATCCTGAATGCACGGATGGAAGACCGTACCTGTATTGAATGGAATAAGGACGATATTGATGCCCTGGGGTTTCTGAAGATAGATGTGCTGGCATTGGGTATGCTTACCTGCATCCGTAAGGGTTTTGACCTGTTGAAGGATCATTACGGGGACTCCTATACGCTGGCTACTATTCCGCAGGATAACAAGGCCGTTTATGAAATGATCTCTCATGCAGATACCATTGGCGTTTTCCAGATAGAGAGCCGTGCGCAGCAGGCCATGTTGCCCCGCCTGCGGCCTAATTGCTTCTATGACCTGGTGATTGAGGTGGCGATTGTAAGGCCGGGGCCTATCCAGGGCGATATGGTGCATCCATACTTACAACGGCGAAAAAATCCCAAACTGGTCACCTATCCTTCTCCTGCGTTAGAGAACATTCTTAAACGCACCTTAGGTGTGCCCCTGTTCCAGGAACAAGCCATGCAGATAGCCATTGATGCTGCAGGTTTTACACCTGCGGAAGCAGATGCGCTTCGCCGTAGCATGGCCACCTTTAAGCTGCCGGGCATGGTAAGCAAGTTCAGGGAAAAGCTGGTTAAGGGCATGGTGGCCAATAAATACGATGAAGAATTTGCCCATCGCATTTTCAAACAGCTGGAAGGCTTTGGCAGCTACGGATTCCCGGAAAGCCATGCTGTGAGCTTTGCCCTGCTGGTATATGTATCGTCCTGGATCAAATGTTTTTATCCCGATGTTTTTGCCTGCGCCTTGCTCAACAGCATGCCCATGGGCTTTTACCAGCCGGCCCAGATCGTGATCGATGCAAAGAACCACGGTGTAGAAGTACGGCCAGTAGATGTGAACCATTCCCTGTGGGATAATACGATCGAGAAGAGGCCCGATCCCCCACATGCAATACGCCTGGGCTTTCGCCAGGTAAAAGGCGTTCGGGAGGAAGATGTGCAGGCGCTTATTGCTGCACGTACTGCACACTATACTACTATTACTGCTTTGCGTGATGCTGGCGTGCCGCAATCTACCCTGGAAAAGCTGGCAGATGCAGACGCCTTCAGATCATTAGGCCTTGACCGGCGCCGGGCCTTATGGGAAGTAACGGCCCTGCACGACCGGCCTATTGCGCTGTTTGCCGGCACGCCATCAGAAAGCGCAACGGAAACACAGATCACATTGCCGGAAATGTCGGCATCTGAACATGTGATACAGGATTATGCTGCAATGTCGTTATCGTTAAAGGCACATCCCGTAAGTTTTGTAAGGGAAAAGCTGCAGCTGCTGCATATTGTGCCGGTACAAACACTGAATACCCTTACTGATGGTATGCCGGTAAAAGTAGCCGGCCTTGTGCTGGTACGGCAAAGACCCGGCACCGCCAGCGGCATTTGTTTTATTACCATTGAGGATGAAACCGGATGTGCTAACCTGGTAGTGTTCCAAAAGCTGTTTGATAAATACCGCAAAGAGATCCTGCAATCCCGGCTTTTGATGGTGGAAGGTACCTTGCAGCGTGAAGGTGAGGTGATCCATGTGATCGTAAAACATTGTTATAATTTAACGGGGTTGCTGCGGGAGCTGAGCAGCACATTGCCGGAAGAACCGCTGGGCCATGCAGATGAACGGCGGCCGTTTCCGGCTTCAGCAGAACAGCACAAGGAGGATGGAGCAAAGGTTTTTTATGGAGGAAGGAATTTTAAGTAATTAACTTTTTTTCCCCATCTCTTGTTTCAAAAAAAAATATAACTATTTTTGCACCCTCTTTAGAACAAAAAGGGATGATTCCGTAGCTCAGTTGGTAGAGCAATACACTTTTAATGTATGGGTCCTGGGTTCGAGTCCCAGCGGGATCACTGGAATTTGGCAAGACCTGCGCGCAGCGTGGGTTTTGTGTTTTTAGTTGAGTCCCTTTTTGTATAACCCCTATTTCTTTCACATACTTTTATACAGGTTAATCAGCTTTTATAAAATAGACATTTTTAATTCCAATTATGATTATTTGTTGGTTTGTATTTCAGTGTTTTCTTATATTAGCTTAGAGCTTAGTCAAAATAACAGAGTTCTGACTGAAAATGCTATTTTTATCAACCATACATGCAGTTTAAAGATCGTACGTTTAAAATCAGGTTCCATACACCCGAAACTCCGAAAATTTTCCCATGTCTTATTTGTTACGCCAATTCAAAGGCAATGATTGTATTTGCTTTTGCAATTCTTATCAATCTATCACCCATGTACTAAGACTATGATAATTTTAAAATCAAAAATCAAAAAATTTAGGGGATTTGAAAATGTCGAACTAGACTTAGGTAGTCAACTTACTGTAATTGCAGGACAAAACGGTACTCAAAAAACAACCATTTTAGGTATATTAACACAACCGTTTACGATAACAGATCCGAGCAATCCAATGATAAAAGAAAAACCTCTGTCTGGGGGAACATTTAAATCGGCATTTAGCGAAAAATTCAAATTGTCGGATACGTTTGACAAACCCAAGGAACATGAATGGTCACTGTATTTAAATGGAGATAAGGAGCCCTTTGTCCTCGAAAGCATTCCTAGAGGTGCAGGGATTCGATTTTGGCGAAAAGGAAATCGGTCAGCAGGTTCGGGGTACATACAACTTCCTGTAATATTTTTAAGTCTGCAACGACTATTACCGATCGGCGAGGATACAAAACTAAAGGAAAGTAAAACTTCGATATTAACACCAGCAGAAGTTACATTTTTTCAGAAGTGGCATAAGAACATACTGATATCAATGGATTCTATACAAAATTCTAATTTCCTTGAAAGTCCTAATAAAACCACTATTGGAATTAATACAAGCCATTATGATTGGAAGCAAAATTCTGCAGGACAAGACAATATAGGTAAGATCTTATTGGCAATTATTTCTTTTAAGCGTTTAATGGAAAAATTTCCTAACGATTATGAAGGTGGAATTCTTGCAATTGATGAGCTTGATGCCACAATTTACCCGGGTTCACAATTAAGATTGTTTGATGCTTTGAGGACGTTTGCAGCAAAATTTAAAATACAGATCATTTTTACCACACATTCTCTTTCTCTTTTAGAGACAGCGTGTAATCTACAGGTAGAAAATTCAAAAAAGAAAGAGACAAAAGAGCAAGTTAAGGTTATTTTTCTCGAAAAAAAGAACTCAAAAGTTTGCGTTAGGCAAGACATCTCTTTTGATACAATTACACATCTTTTGAACGTTACTGTTGCAAAAAAAAGTAAAAATAAAATTATCACCTTTGTGGAAGATAAAGAAACAGAGATTTTTAGTAAAGCACTTTTAAAAGGTAAAGCATCAAATTTGAAATTCTTCGATGGTACTTTTAGTTGCTCATTACTTGTGAATCTGGGAACTCAAAAAATCCCTTCTTTTACCTTCCCTTATTCTTTTGTATTCTTAGATGGTGATGTTAAATCAGAAGCCACATTATATAAAAAGGTGAAACAGTTGAATAATTACTTTGTCCTTCCTTCGAAAATTTCGCCTGAAAGAACTATTGCGACTTACTTACATAACTTGGACGATAATTCAGAGGTTTGGCTGAAAATTGATAAAGATGGAACTTACAATAAGCAATTTTGCTTTAAAGAAATTTCTTTTGAGGAAATTATAGCTGACCGAAATAGGGCAAAGGAATGGTTTAACATGAATTTAGAATATTGGGGCCATAATGCCTATAAAGTTATAGACCCATGGGCCTTAGAAAATCAGATGGAAGTTGAGCAATTTGTTAATTCTTTATCTGAAAGTTATAATAAATTTGCAGACTTATCTGGATTAGATAAAATTTAAATGTGTTTAATGAATAATACACCACTAAGGTATCCAGGAGGTAAAACGTTAATGACTCCATTTTTGACTGATATTTTAATCGAGAATAAAATGGTCAATAGCCTTTATGCAGAACCCTATGCAGGAGGAGCAGGTGCGGCAATAAACTTGTTGTTTAATGGTTCTGTGGAAAGAATTGCTATTAATGATGCAGCCATTGGTATCTATTCATTTTGGCACTCGTTGGTTTATGATAGTAAAAAATTTGTAAACAAAATCCATAAAACTAATGTAAGCTTAGATGAATGGAATATTCAACGAGCTATATTTAAAAAATCTCTTAAACCATCCTTTGAATTAGGTTTCGCAACTTTTTTCTTATCCAGAACCAATAGATCAGGAATTTTAGCTGCGGGCCCAATAGGAGGGCAAGATATTAAAAGGCAGCAAGAAGCTAGATACAAAATTGATTGCAGATTTAATAAGGAACTACTTATCGAAAAGGTTAAAAAAATAGCTAAATACAAGCAGTTTATATTAGTGTCGAATGACGACGCATTAGTGTTTCTAAAAAAGATAAAGAGTAAAAATTCCTTGGTCTATTTAGATCCTCCCTATTATAAACAAGGGAAAGCCCTTTATATGGACTATTATAAGCACGAAAATCATGTTGAACTTTCAAGATTTCTAGGAAAAAAACATCCTTTTAGATGGATATTGTCTTACGACAATGTCGCTGAGATAAGGCAGCTATATTCTGAATTCCCTTTATATAATTTTGATTTGTGCTACACCGCCCATGAAATTAAGAATGGCAGCGAGTTATTAACCCACTCTAACAATTTAACCTTACCCAATCCTTTAATAATAGGACGCACTCGTAGTCAAAATATCCCCATCGTTTCTGTTTAATACTTTAAAGATTACATTTAGCAGATTCTGACTTGTAAAGAAATTCAACTGTTTGATAATATTCTATTTGCAAGTATTTCCATTGTAAATTATACCTTTGTCAAGAAAGGTATCATGTATATAAGACTATCTTTCAACGCAGATCGGTACAGCGGTCTCGCAGCAGGCAAACCGTCACCAGAGATGCCGGCTATGATAGTGTTCCACTATCGACGGCCGCACCAAAGTGGTCAAGTCTCTTGAAGTCGTTAAGCCCCCTTTTATCACTGTAAGCTCCCCTAATATTTGATCCAATTGGGATTAGAATTTGCAAATTTTCTAATGGTTCAAAAGGTCATAGTTTAGATGTATTCCAGAGGAGGGACAAAGCCGAGTGCCTGGTGGGGCCTCGAACAGTTGTAGTCCTGCTGCCATTCTTCCGCCATCAGCCTGACTTCCTGTAAGGTGAAG